>Ga0180435_10000681_pt1 | contig 35849 bp, 26 predicted proteins | sample SS_ome_3_FD_132467 | JGI IMG/M metagenome (GOLD analysis project Ga0180435, IMG submission 132467) | Hypersaline lake sediment archaeal communities from the Salton Sea, California, USA - SS_3_S_1 metaG | ecosystem: Environmental > Aquatic > Non-marine Saline and Alkaline > Hypersaline >... | reverse complement strand
GTCAACATGAGTGAGACAACTGCCTCCTGATTTATTACAGTAGAGGGCGGAAGGAGGTGAGTTGATGATGGAACGCACGAAAGTGGTAGGCGACGAGCGGACGGCCCCCTCGCCGGAGGTGCTCGAGAAACCCGTGCGGCGGCAGTTTGCCGTGGAGTACAAGGCGAAGATCCTGGCCGAGGCGGACGCCTGCACCGCCGCCGCCCAAAGTGGCTCGGGTATGCGCCCCCGCTTCTTCCGCGTCCGCCGCCAACCCTCCAAGCGGCGACGAACCGAAGCCAAATCCGCCGGAACGTCCCGCCCCATGCCTCGCGAACCCATCGGCTGTCCTCCTCGGTCTTCCACTCGAACCCCAGACAGCCAATCATACCGCCCCCACCCCCATCACGTCACACACACTTGCCGGAAGGACACTCGCGATCCGGCAATTTGATCTTTGCCCAGTTCGTGGCCAATCGCTGAAGTGACCGAGGCCGGGCAGCCAGCAGCCCAGGCCGACGCCGGACATATTGGTCCAAGATTCCGATGTCGACCAGACGGGCTTCCTCTGAGAACGCCCACAACCGCTCCAGCGATTGCTGGTCGTCGGATTGTTGGAAGTGCCCGTGCAGCAGCCAGTGCAGATCCGCCGCGTCGTGGCAGATGATGGTCGCCGCTTCGTGTTGCTCCAAGAACGAGCTGAACTGGTGGGGCAGCAGTAGAAATCCTGCCGACCCGGTTGCCACGGCTCCCAGCACTGGCACTCTCGCACCCGCGCTGGTCGTGCGGGCGAACAGCGCTACGACAATCTCGTCGTCAGGCAGTGTACTGTCGTCCCACCAGGGAGTACGATCGTCCGTCATACTTCCTCTCCCAACAAGTCTTAAGTGTCACTGGGAAACCGCCCCGATCGGCCTTGGTTCTACCCGGTCCGCTTCGCGATCTCCCAAGCCTGGTCCAGGTTCTTCTCGGCATATACCTGCGTCACGTCAGCCCTCGCATGACCGAGGGTCACTTGGGCACCTTCGACACCAAATTGTCGCCGGACCTCTGTTGCTCGTGTGTGCCGAAGTTGATGAGGATGCCAGTGCGGAATTGGGAAGCCGTGCTTGCGAGCCTTCTGCAGTCCATACTCTATCGCCCGCCGGTAGGAGTTGGTGTCGTAGGCCTCGCGTAAGGGCCGCTTCCGCTGGTGTCGCCGGCGTGCTGTTCGGATCCGCCCCCGACGCCGCAACTCCGAATCGTATGTGGGCGTCTTTCGCTCGCGGCCGTGATATGGAGGCTGATGTGTCAGCCGCCACTGTTCCGACTCTCGCGGGCTGAAAAGAAACGACTGTGGATCGCGGTGGAGAAAGGGCTCCAATATAGCCTGTGCGGCGGGGCCCAGCATAATAATTCGCTGATGTCCCCGCCATCGATTCTTATGACCTGCCGGCTCATAGATCCACACATCTCCATCCGTCTCGATGTCGCACGGCCGCATCGCCACAAGTTCGCCCGGTCGCATACCCGTTACACGCTGCAGCCGAATCATAGCCCCCACCTGCGGAGTAACAAATGCCAAGACCACCGCGACATGCAAGTCGCAGACCGGGCGGACCGGTTCGGTCTCCTTGGCCTCCGATCGCCCGTATCGCAGCCCGGCAACCGCCTGGAGACCGAGAAAAACTGAGGGGGTCACCAGCTCTTCCGCTACCGCCCACTTGAACATTCTCTTTATCCGCCCAACATGGCTGTTGATCACGCCGCGCGAGAGACCCTGGTCGATCATGTGCTGTCGAACGGTCTTCAACGCCCGAGGGCCAAACTCGGCCGCCCGGGTGTTGCCATGGACCGCCGTGATTCGTCGCAGGGCCTCGCGGATGCAGGGGAGTTCCTTGGTCGGTTTGCCGGCGTTGGAGTAGTGCGTCTCGGCATACGCCCAATACTGGGCAACAAGTTCGTTGATTAGCAGCGCGCTTTCCTCGAGCGATCTGCTTGGTGGAATCTGTGACGGAACCCTACCTTGAGCCGCCTCCGCGATTAGCCGGGCATACTGCTCATGGCTTTCCGGGGAGCCATACTTGCCAAGGTAGATGTGTCTGCCCGCGATAATCGTGCGGGCCTGGCCGGACGGCTTATGGAGCCGATAAGACGGGACGTGACCGTTCTGCTTGGGCATCGTGCGAGACCTTTCTCCGGAAAAGTGGTAGTCCTACCACTTTTCAGCGGGCTTCAAGGCCGCACTGCCCGACACAGGCAGGTATCCTAAGTTTAGGATTCGGCAAGAGTTGTGTTCAGTACCCCCTGTAGGACTTGAACCTACAACCCTCTGATTAAGAGTCAGATGCTCTGCCAATTGAGCTAAGGGGGTTCGTCGGCGGGATCGTCCCCGACTGAATCTGCATTTTAGCCCGCCCAGCCAGGCTTGCAAGGCCACCTGCTCGATTCCTGTCAGCGGTTCCGGCGACGGACATGGTACACCGCCGCGGGCGGAACATCGTGCCCCTTACTCACCGGGCCCCTTACTCACCGGGCCCCTTACTCACCGGGCCCCTTGCCGCCGCGGACCGGGCCAGAGCGGGCCGGTCTGACCCTCTCAAGTGCGCTTGAAGCGCTTATCCAGTTCCTCGCGAGTGAAGACCAGGGCCGTGGGCCGACCGTGCGGACAGTGATGGGCGTCCTGAACCAGATGACGTTGCTCAAGCAGAGCGTAGATCTCCTCGGGCTCGAGCCGATCGCCCGCCTTGACCGCCGCCTTGCAAGCCACCGTGTGCAGCAATTCGTCCAGCAGGTCGCGCGGCTCGGGTTGCTTCACGCCGGCGAGGATCACCTGGAGCACCTCGTGCAACACCTCGGCGGGTCGGAGGTTGGCCAGCATGGCCGGATACCCGGTGATTAGCACCGTATCGCCGCCGAACGGCTCCACCTGTAGCCCCAGTTTTCCCAACAGTTCGCAGTTTTCCAGGGCGGCGGCCGCTTCATCCGAGGGCAGATCGACGGGCTCGGGGACGAGGAGCTGCTGTGTTTCGATTGGTCCGGCGTCGATCCGCGCGCGGAGTTGCTCGTAGAGGATTCGCTCGTGGAGCGCGTGCTGATCGATCACGGTGACGCCCTCGTCGGTCTCCGTGATCAGATACCGATTATGCACTTGAAGGGCCAACGCGTGGCGCGGTCCAGGGGTGGCCGCCACCCCGGCTTCGCCCGCGGCATGAGCCATGGCCGAATAGTCCTCGTTGCTTGTCCCAGCGGCACTGGCCGGCAACGGAGGGCGATCGATCCGGTTTAGCCGCAGGGGACCGTGATCCACGCCCGAAGGGTCGTTCGTCGAGGCCCCGGGCATACAGAACTCGCCGCCCTGCCCTGCCCCGAGATGGCCGGTCCCAGCGCCCCCGACCCCGCCCTGCCCCGCCGCTTGGCGATCCCCCCAGCCGGCCACCTGTCCTTTGGCCCAGTCGACCACTTGCTGCCGCATCTGCTCGGCCTGTTGGTCCACTCCGTGCCGGCCACGTTCCACGGCGTCGGTCGATTCGTCGCGGCCCTCGTCATCGGTCGGGCCAATGCGGGTATCGAGGTCGGTGGTGAGGAACTTCGCTCGCAGCGTGGAGAGCAGTTGGCTGTAGATCCGTCCGCTGTCCTGGAAGCGGACCTCCAACTTGGTGGGGTGGACGTTCACGTCGACCAGGTCGGGCGGCATCTGGATCGAGAGAAAGGCGATCGGATAGCGGCCCACCGTGAGCAGCCCGCGATAGGCCTCACCCAGAGCGTGCTGCAAGGCCCGATCGCGGATGTGCCGGTCGTTGAGGAACACATACTGCATGCGATTGTTGCCGCGGCTGTGACTGGGGTGGGCCACGTAGCCGTGCAACCGGATGTCGCCGTCGCTGCTCTCGATGGGAATCAACGCGTCGGCCAGTTCACGGCCGAAGAACCGCGCGATCCGCTCGCGCGAATTGTCTTCCGCCGGCAGGTCGTGGACCGGGCGATCGTTGTGGCGGAGGGTGAAGTGGACGCCCGGATTGGCCAGCGCGATCCGCGTGAAGGCCTCACTGATATGGCCGAATTCGGTCTGCACGGTGCGGAGGAACTTTCCCCGCACCGGCGTATTGAAGAACAGGTTGCGGACTTCGATTTGGGTGCCCACCGGGCAACCGCAGGGGCTGACTTCTTCGGGTCGTCCGCCGACCACTTCCAGTTCCGCTCCGGCGTCGCTTTGTGCCGTGCGGCTACGGATCGACAATCGGCTGACTGCGGCGATCGAGGCCAGCGCCTCGCCCCGAAACCCGAGCGTGGCCACGCGGAACAGGTCCTCCGCGTCGGCCAATTTACTAGTCGCATGGCTGGCCACCGCCAGCGGCAGTTCCTCGGGCGGGATGCCATGGCCGTCGTCCACCACGCGGATCACCTCGCGCCCACCCTGGCCGACGCTGACGTCGATCCGCCCGGCCCCGGCGTCGACGGCGTTCTCCATCAATTCCTTCACGACGCTCGCCGGGCGCTCGATCACCTCGCCCGCGGCGATCTTGTTGACAAGCGACGGCGGTAGTTGGCGGATGGGCATCCCTCACACCCCGTACTGCTTGATTTTCCGGTATAGCGTCCGCTCGCCAATGCCCAGCATTCTGGCAGCTTCTTCGCGGTTGCCGGCGACCATCCGCAGCGTCTCGGCGATGAAGAGCTTCTCGACCTCTTCGAGCGGCTGGCCGACCAGTCGGGCAAGCGACGTTCCGCCACTAGCCGCCTCAGCGTCGGGCGAACTGTCGTCCTCCTCGGCCAGTTCCTCGGGCAAGTCGTCCAGGTCGAGCAGTTCATCATAGTCCACCACGACCATGCTCTCGACCACGTTGCGCAACTGGCGCACATTGCCTGGCCAGTCGAAGGCGGCCAGCCGGCGGCGGGCGGGCGGCGTCATGCCCTTGATCCGCTTGCCGTGCTCGGCGGCGAACTGCTTGATGAAATAGTCGATCAGGATGGGCATGTCCTGCCGCCGCTCGGTGAGACTTGGTAGCCGAATGGTGACCACCTTCAGCCGATGGTACAAGTCGCTACGGAAGGTGCCCTCCTCGATCGCGTGCTCCAAATTGCGGTTAGTGGCCGAAAGGATACGCACGTTGACGCGGATCGGGTCGTTGCTGCCGACGCGGGTGATCTCGCCGCTTTCAATCACGCGCAGCAGCTTGATCTGCGTGGCCATGGGCATGTCGCCCACTTCGTCGAGGAACATCGTGCCACCGTCGGCGTACTCGAACTTACCGACGCGGTCGCTCGAAGCATCGGTGAACGCCCCCTTCACGTGGCCAAACAGCTCGCTCTCGAGGATGTTCTCGCTCAGCGCGGCGCAGTTCAGCGCGACGAAGGGGCGGTTTTTCCGCGGGCTGTTCTGGTGGATCGCTTGCGCGACCAGTTCCTTGCCCGTGCCGGTGGCACCCTGGATGAGCACGCTTGCGCCGGTGGGGGCGATGCGCTTGAGCCGCTCGAGCACGTCGCGCATGCGGGGGCTGTCGCCAATGACGCCCTCGAAGCCGAACTTCTCGTCCAGACGCCGTCGCAACTCCAGGTTCGCCCGACGCAGGCGGCAGCTTTCCGCGGCCCGCGTGGCGGTGGCTCGAAGCTGCCCCAGATCGAGCGGCTTGAGCAGGTAGTTGAAGGCTCCCTTGCGCATCGCCTCGACGGCCGAGGCGATCGTGCCGTGGCCGGTCACGAGGATCACCTCGGTCTCCGGCTGGATGTCCTTGGCCCGCTGCAGAATCTGGAGGCCGTCGACGTCGTTCATCACCAGATCAGTCAGCACAACATCGAAGGCAGCCTGATCGACCACCTCGGCCCCTTCCGTTCCGGAGGTGGCCACTTGGACCTGAAAGTCGACGCGCTGGAGGCTTTCGGCCACGATCTCCGCGTGGGCTTCGTCGTTGTCGACGATCAGTGCCCGGTACGGCGGGTCCGGCGCGGCTTGTTCGGGGGGCGACTGCTTACTGCTCATGCGCGATATCTTACCGCATCGCCGGCGAATCGACGAGTGAGGGGAGCGATCGACACCAGCTCACGGACATCGGTCCGCGGGACCGACGAAATGAGATTCTTCGAGGCGACCGCCCCGCGGGACCGACGAACTCCGAGGTTCGACCTCGGAGCTTGTGCGACTCGGCGGGAGCCTCGCCCTGCCAAAAAGGACACGGGCCACCCTTTCGAAAAGGGAGAAGACCGCCCACGAGCAAAACGGAAGGGCCTCGCCCCCCGGTGGACCTATCGTGGGAGGATGGACACCAACAAGATCACCAGCCCAATGGCCAGCAACAGCCCCACACCGAGGGAGGCGATGACCCAAATGGGGACATCCTTACGTCGACCACGGTATTTGGGCAGCTCGCCAGAGCCGGAGGGGCGCCGCCGATGCCGAGCCAGCAGTGGATCGTCGTCGGTGGCGAGCTGAAAACCACTTTCGCCGGCGCGCGCGGCCGCGTGGGAAGGGCCACTGGGCGCAAGGCCTCTACCGGCGCCAGACGAAGAACCAGACGAAGGAATGGGCTCGATAGACAATCCCAAATCGGACTTGCTGGGCGTGGAGCCGCGCCGGTCCGATTGTCGTCGATCCACACGCGTGGCGCCGAAGTGCGTGCCCGTCTCGATCAACGACGGATCGGGGATCACGATCCGGCCGGAGCCATCGCCACGTGTCGTACCGGAGTCGGATCCGCCTGTCGGCCAATCGCCACCGGAGCGACGTGGGGGGACGCGTCGCCCACCGCGCACCGGTGGGATCCGCGGACCGGAGCCGCCGATCTCCGCGGCGGCGGCCGCCGCAACCAAGCGAGCGGAACTGCTCGCGCCGGAACGACCTTCGCCGTCGACGTCGTGCCCACGGCCCTCAAGCCACTGCCCGAGTGCTTCGACCACCTCTTCCATCGACTGGTATCGGGCCGACGGCTTCTTGGCCATCATCCGATCGCAGATCTCGATCAGGTCGTCCGGCGCATCGGGCCGGTCGTTGCGAATCGGCGGCGGCGCCTTCTTCTGATGAGCCATCAACCGCTGGGGTAGCGTGCCCTCGGCGAAGGGCGGGTGGCCGGTCAGCGCAAAGTATAGTGAGCACCCCAGCCCATAAACATCGGCCCGGCGGTCCACGCCATGGCTGTCGATGGCCTGCTCCGGGGCCAAATAGTCGGCGGTACCCAACACGTTCTCATCGTAGGCCACGGTAAGCGAGGCCATGTCTTCGTCACTGAAGCGGGCGAGGCCCAGGTCGAGCACCTTGACGACCTCTTTACGGTCGATCAGAAGGTTGGCCGGCTTCACGTCGCGATGGATTAACCCGGCTTCGTGGGCATGGGCCAACCCCATGGCTCCTTGGCGGATATATTCCATTGCCTTGGCGTAATCCAGCGGTCCGTCCTTCTTGACCATCGACAGCAAGTCGCGCCCCTCGACGTATTCCATTATCAGGTAATGGACATCGCCGTCGTTATCGACGTCGTACGCTCGAACGATATTCTGGTGATCGAGCGAAGCGGCGGCCTGCGCCTCGCGGTGGAAGCGGGCCAGGTAGGAGCTGTTCTGCACGCGGTTGCGCGGAAGCACCTTGATCGCCACGCGGCGTTGCATCAAGACATGCTCACCCAGATAGACACTGCTCATCCCGCCCGAGCCGAGCAATCCCAGCAGGCGGTATTTGCCGAGGAAGAATCCCTTGTGCCGGCCTTCGAGGAGCTTGTCGCACTGCCAACGAGTGAGCAACTCCTGCTGGACGAGCCAGTTGCCCACATCCCGACTGTCTCGCAATCGGTCGGGGTCCTCCTCGCCAAGCCGATCGATTGCCCGATCCAAGCGATCGGCGTCGACCAACTTGCTACGGCGGACCAGTTCCAGGAACTTGTCGACGTTCGGGCGAGCCATGAAAACTCCAGCCAGATGCACCCGGCGTAACGATCCGCCGGAAAGAAGCGACCTGCCAAGGAGCGAACGATCGTCGGCAGAGGCCCCCGGTCGGAATCACCGCGGCCCGACTGCTAACACTCACCGGTCGTCCCAAGATCCATCATAGCACGGCGGTCGCGTCCGGAAAAGCGGGTGAACTGGGAATTCGGTTGCCCCCAAGTGGCTCATCCATGACAAGATCCGGCCTTCATCCCGCCGCTGGACCGTGGGGCGTTATCTCGCGATGATTCGTCCGCTCATCTCTCAGCCGTCCTCCCACCCGTCTCGCGAGGCGTCGCGATACAACCCATGCCGGGCGATGTAGCGGGCCACTGGCGGCGGGGTGAGCCCCTCGAGATCCCGCCCCTCGGCGGCGCGTTTGCGGGCACCCGTACTGCTAACGTCCATCGGCGGCATCTCGACCTGATGACGGCGGAATCGCTCAATACGCCCCGGTGGAGCCAGGCCGCGGAGCACGTGGAAGTCGGGCTCGCCGCTGCCGGGCCGCCGCACCGCGCAGATCGTCGCCAGCCGGCAAATCTCCTCAGGCTCGCGCCAGTTGGGCAGATCGTGGAGCATGTCGGCTCCCACCAGGAAGAACAATTCGCGCTCGGGCTGATCGCGGCGGAGTCGGCGGAGCGTGTTGGCGGTGTAGGTCACCCCGCCGGCGTCGGCTTCAATCCGCGAGACCGACAGGCCCGGCTGGTCGGCCACGGCCAGTTCCAGCATCGCGATTCGGTGTTCAATCGAGGCCTGACGTCGCGACCGCTTGTGCGGGGCGGTTGCGGCGGGAACCAGCCACACTTCCTCGAGGGCGAGCTGTTCGAGGGCGCATCGGGCCAGCGTCAGATGCGCCACATGCACCGGGTCGAACGATCCGCCAAGAAGTCCTAGCCTGATCACCGGCCGTCACCTTGCAAGGCTCGCGCGTAAGTGGGATATTCGCCATGAGAGAAAAGTCACCGCATTCTAGGCGAGATTCCGCGACGAAACCAGTGGCCCGCGAGCCGACATGCCCCGACAACAGCAACTTTTCGACACCGCGCCGGAGCCCTGGGAATTGGATGCCCAGGACGAGCGTCTGGTGGCGACGGTCGTCTTCGCCGAGGGACCCGACGGGGAGTTCGATTATCTTGTGCCGGAACCGTTGCGCGAGACGCTCGCCGTGGGATGTCGCGTTCGCGTCCCGCTGGGGCGCGGCAACCGGCATCGCGACGGCTACTGCGTGGCCCTCTCGGAAAAGCCCAGCACGCGGCACAAGCTCAAGGAGGTGGCGGAGCAACTCGACGCGCGCAGCCTGCTCTCGCCGGCCATGCTGCGGCTCTGCCACTGGATTGCGGAGCACTACCTGTGCGGATGGGGCGAGGTGCTCGAAGCGGTCCTGCCGGCTGGCGTGCGTTCCGCCAAGGGAACACGGACGATGCAGCTCCTCTCGCCCGCGCCGGAACTGCTTGGAGAGGGGCCGGACGCGGCGGCGGCAACGCCCCCTACTGCGGGCACACCAGCCGCCCCGGCCGCCAAGGCATCGATGGTCCGCGACCGGCGGATCGATCAACTCGACGTCACGCCCAAGCAGAAACAGGTCCTCCGCGTGCTGATGGGAGCGGAGGCGCCGCTGTCGAAGGCGGAACTCGCGCGTCTGGCCAAGTGCAGCTTCGCGCCGATCGACGCACTGCGACGCAAGAAGCTCATCCTCGCGAAGGCGGCCCGGGTTCATGATCACCGGCCGCGCGAGGAGCCGGCCATTGCGGGGACGACGGAGTCGCCTCCGCGGCTGAACGGCGATCAACGCAACGCCCTGGAAACAATTTTGCGATCGATCCGCGCCGCCGAGCATCAGACCATCCTGTTGCACGGCGTTACCGGCAGCGGCAAGACGGAGGTTTACATCCGAGCGATCGAAGAGGTGGTTTCCTACGGCCGGCAAGCGATCGTGCTGGTGCCGGAGATCAGCCTGACGCCGCAAACGGTCGAACGCTTCCGCGCCCGTTTTGGTCGCGTGGCCGTGTTGCACAGCCACTTGAGCGACGCCGATCGCCACTATCACTGGCAACGCATTGCCCAGGGGCAGGTGCCGGTGGTGGTTGGCGCGCGGAGTGCCGTTTTCGCACCCACGCCGCACCTGGGATTGATTGTGCTGGACGAGGAACACGAAGGCAGCTTCAAGCAGGACAGCGTGCCGCGTTATCATGCCCGGGAAGTGGCCCTGCGTCGGGCCGACGCCGAAGGCGTGCCGCTGGTGCTCGGCTCGGCCACCCCTTCGCTGGATAGCTGGCATCGGGCAGCCCGGGGCGAGTATCGGCTGGTGGAGATGCCCCGGCGAGTGCTGGACCGCCCCCTGCCCGATGTGCGACTGATCGATCTTCGGGCAGAGATGCGGAGCCGCTTCACCCAGGGTGCGATCAGCCGACCATTGCAGCGCGCCATCGAGTCGGCACTGAACGACGGCGGGCAGGTCATCTTGCTGCTCAACCGCCGCGGCTTCTCCACCCACATCCAATGCCCGGCATGTGGCCACGCAGTACGCTGTCCGGACTGCGACATCGCGCTGACGCACCATCGCGCTCGCGAGGTGGCCCTGTGTCACTATTGCGACCACGAAATACCCGCCCCAAACTGTTGCCCCGAATGCGGGTTTCAGGGAATCCGCTACGGAGGGCTTGGCACGCAGCGGCTGGAGGCAGAGGTTCGCCGCCGATTCCCGGGCACCTCCTGCCTACGGATGGATACCGACACCATGCAGGGCCGCGGGGCCCATGAACGTGCCCTTTCTGCGTTCCGTTCCGGCGAAGTGCGCATTCTGTTGGGCACGCAGATGATCGCCAAGGGATTGGACTTCCCCAATGTCACGTTGGTCGGTGTGATCAACGCGGATACCGCACTGCATTTGCCCGACTTCCGCGCCGCCGAGCGCACGTTCTTTTTGGTCACGCAAGTGGCCGGGCGGACCGGCCGGGGGAGCCGCGGCGGGCGCGTGCTGGTGCAGACGTTCAGCCCCGACCATCCGGCCTTGCAAGCGGCCTCGCGCCACGCTTACGGCACGTTCGCGGATACGGAATTGCCCGTCCGCCAGATGCTCGGCTATCCACCCTGCGCATCAATGATTCGCCTGGTGATTCGAGGGCCCAACGAGCATGCCACGCAGCAATTCGCCGAGGGCCTGGCCGAGCGGATGCGGGCAGCGCTGGAGGAACATGGGGCAACGACGCCGGCGACCACCCGGTGCTCGTCCGCGGAAGACCCTCACCCTGGCTCTCTCCCGGAGGGAGAGGGGGCAGGGGTGGATGCTGCCGGGTCGATTGAAGCCTCGCCTTACCCACAACGTGCCGACTCGCCTGAAACCTCGCCCTGCCGTGGCAATGAACCGAGTTGGCGACTGCTTGGCCCGGCGCCAGCACCATTCGCGCGACTGCGAGGCAAGTTCCGCTTCCAAATACACCTTCAAGGGCCCGACGGGGAGCAACTTCGCCGCGCCGTGGCGACCGCACGCGAGGGGATCAATCCACCGGAAGGCGTGCAGTGGATTGCCGATGTCGATCCGCTCGACATGCTCTGAAGGACGCCGGGCAGCGCGGGGCGATTCTCGCAGCTTGCGACGGGGGCTATCGTGCGGCTAAACTGGAAAGAGTCGCCAGGCGCGTTCAACGGCGGGATCCGCCGTGCGGGTCCGCCGCCTTCCGGCTGCGGCTCCCGGTCGCTTACATTCGCCCCACCTTTAGACGCCGCGAGGTAGCCCATGCGTCGCAAGCAGGTCGCCCTTACCGTGCTGCTCCTTTTGTCTTTTTGGTCTCTCGTTGCCTGCGTGGCCGGCGCGCAGTACATCCGCCCCCGCTCGGGCAATCTCCCCGGCGCGATTGGCTCTCGTGGTGGCGACGCCCGCCCCAACATCGTAATCATTTTGGCCGACGATTTGGGCTACAGCGATGTTTCGTGCTTCGGCGGGGAGATCCTCACGCCCAACATCGACGAATTGGCCAAGGACGGGTTGCGCCTTACTCAGTTCTACAATGCCGGGCGGGGATGCCCTTCGCGTGCGGCCCTGCTCACCGGACTGTACCCACATCAGACGGGGATCGGCCACATGTTGGTCGATTTCCGTCGGCCCGCCTACCGCGGCAAGTTGAATCGGCAATGTGCCACGATCGGCCAGTTGCTTACCGAGGCGGGCTACCTGACGATGATGGCCGGCAAATGGCACCTGAGCCGCTTCACCTCGCCCGAGGGTCCCAGCCATAACTGGCCCGTGCAGCGTGGATTCGAGGAGTTCTATGGCACGATCGCCGGAGCGGGCAGCTATTTCGACCCGGTCACCCTTTGCCGGGGAAACCAGTTCCAGCGTGAAACGCGAGGCGACTTCTACTACACCGACTGGATCGCCCGACGGGCGGAGGAATTGGTCGCCAAGGGTGCCCGCGACGATCGCCCCTTCTTTCTCTTCGTTTCCTTCACCGCACCGCACTGGCCCCTGCACGCACCGGCCGAGGCGATCGCGCGCCAGCGGGGTAAATACTCGCTCGGCTGGGACGCCGCGCGCCAGAAGCGTTTCCGGCGAATGCAAACGTTGGGCATCATCAAACCAGGCTGGAAGCTTTCACCACGCGATCCGCGGGTAGGCGACTGGGACCTGAATCCGCTGAAGCCCTGGCAGCAGCGTCGCATGGAGGTCTACGCGGCCCAGGTCGACCTGCTCGACCGGGGCGTGGGACGCGTCACCGATGCTTTGCGGCAGATGGGCGTAGAGCGCAACACACTCGTCGTATTCCTCTCCGATAACGGCGCGTCCGATGAAGAGGCCAACCCCGACTGGAGCGGCAAGTTCATCCCGGAGCAAACCCGAGGCGGACGGAATGTGCAGGTGGGCAACCACCCCAACTACATTCCCGGGAGTGAAGACACCTATCAAAGCTATGGCATGGCCTGGGCGAACGTGAGCAACACGCCGTGGCGAATGTACAAGCGATACGCCCATGAGGGCGGCATCGCCACGCCGATGATCGTCCGCTGGCCAGCCGTGATTAGCGACGGCGGCGGGCGCGTCGATGAGGTAGGGCACGTGATCGACCTGATGCCCACCTGCCTCGACGTGGCCCGATTCCGCTACCCTAAGCAGTTCGAGGGTTACGAATTGACACCGCCAGCCGGCCGCAGCCTAATGCCCATCTTCGAGAACCAGGAACGATCGCCTGCCCCGCTGTTCTGGGAACACGAGGGCAACCGGGCGGTGCGCGACGGCAAGTGGAAGCTGGTCGCATTGAAAGGGCGTGACTGGGAACTCTACGACATGGAAAAGGACCGCACGGAAACGAACAATTTGGCCAAGCAGTTCCCGGCCATCGTCCAGAGTCTTTCCCGCGCATACAACGCCTGGGCCGAACGCTGCGGTGTACTGCCCTGGCGGCGGTAGGGGATAGGCTCTCACCGAGCGGAGACCGTGCGGGCTTGCTGATTGAAGACCTCATGCCCTCCGCGTTCGGTAAATCAACGTTTTCTCGCTGCCGTCGCTCTGATATGATGGCGGATGTAGTAAGCGGCGAAGGAACGCGCCGCCGCGGCGCAAGCCGCGTTGGAGAGAGCCAAATCGAGTGCAAGGAGGCACGCCGATGGATCAGCCCGATCACCTCGACGAGCGAACCTACGGACTGATAGCACTGACGGCGGTGCTGGCCGCCGTGATGTTTGGGCTGCCGCTGCTGCTGGACATCCCGCTGCTCGACCCCACCGAGGGCTTGCACGCCTCGATGGCCCAGGAGATGGTCGAGCGCGATCGCTGGCTGATGCCCCAACTGTTCGGCAAACCATTCCTCGATAAGCCCATCGTCCACTTCTGGGCCATGGCCGCCTCGCTCCGTCTGTTCGGCATGCACGAAGCGGCCGTCCGTTTGCCCGGGCTGATGTTCGGAGTGCTCGCCGCCGCCGCCACGGGCGCGATGGCCGGCCGCATGCTGGGCCGCGTCACCGGCCTGATCGCCGGTGCCCTCTACGCTACCATGCTGTTGCCCACCGCGCTGGTCCAATGCCCCACGACCGACGTGGCCCTCATTCCCGGCGTGATTATCGCCTTGTGGCTGTTCTGGGAGGGGGATCGAGCGCACAGTCGGCGGGCACTGGTGCTGCTCACCCTCGGTACCGGCGCGGCGTTGGCGTTTTGCATGCTCACCAAGGGTCTGGTGGGGGTGGCCGTGGTGGGCGCCGCTTACGGCGGTTACCTGCTCATCGAGCGAAAGCTCACCCTGACGGCTTGCCTGCGCGGAGCCGCTGCGCTGGCCGTGGCCGCGGCAGTCAGTTCCGCCTGGTTCCTCGCCGTCGAGGCCCGAGCACCTGGTTATCTGCACTATTACTTCATCGAGCGGACCCTGCTGGGCTACGCCACGGAGTCCCAGCATCACAGCGGAAAACCCTGGTGGTACTACCTGCCGATCCTGCTCCTGGGCGGGATGCCCTGGATCGCCTACCTGCCAGGCACCTTGCTCCGCCCGCGACGGCATCGAGTCGCCACCGCGGAAGCCGCTCGTTCCCGGCCAGGGATGTTTCGCCACCTCCGCTGGCCGAGCGCCCCGCAATCCGCGACCACGCTTCCGTGGTGTTGGTTGCTCATCGGTACGCTGCTGTTCTCGCTGGCCGGATCGAAGCTGGTCACCTATATCTGGCCCGTGCTGCCGCCAATCGCCATACTGGCCGCCATCGCCTGGGGACGACTTCTCGAGGGGACACTCAATGACTCGGCTCGCCGACACCTGCTTTCCACGCTGCGACTCTCCTGCCTGAGCGGGCCGCTCGCTCTGCCGGCGGCTCTCGTGGCGGCTCACTACGCTTTGGGCTTGGAGTTCTCCCCATGGACTTGGGCGTTAGCCGTACTCCTGGCCGGCGGGTCCGTGCTGCCGTGGCTGTTCGCCCGCCGGGGCAAGTTCCAAGAGGCCCTTGCGGCGGCCACGCTGTCGGTGGCCGCGCAGTTCGCGCTCCTGATGATCGTCGTCGTGCCGCCGGCCATTGGGCAATTCTCCGCCCGGGCGCTGGCCGAACACTTCAACCGCCGAGGCGAATTGCCTCCGCGCGTGCTCCTGGCAGAAGAACGTGTCGGGTCGATCGTCTTCTACCTCGACCCAACTCTCCGCGAGGGGCTGAACGACAAGCGTTTCGAGCATGTCTTTTTGGCCGACCTACCGCCGATTGATCCGCGTTCGCTGGTCGTGCTTCCCGAGCGGGAACTGGAACGGGCCGAGGGCCACGTGCGACTCGCCGGGCGGCCATATCGCCGCGTGGGGAACTACCGGCTGTACGATGCGGCCACGTTCGCCGCAGCGGCCGGTCAGACGATTGATCGCTTGGCCGCGAAGTCCAACGCGAAGGCGATCGAGTAGTCAACCCGGGCTGGCGACGCCGCGCGACGGGGCTTGGCCCCCGCTTGTAACAGGTTGCCGTTCTACGCCGCGCGGTCCAGCCGCTTTCGCTGCCCAACGTCCGCCTGATCCGCCTGCATGCGTCGCATGCGCTGCAATTCGCCGGCCGGTAGCGGCTGCTTGCGGAGTGTCTTCCAAGGCGACTCGATGCGCTCGAACCAGCGGAGAAGCCGACCGGGGCAGAGCACCGCGCGAGCGGTCACCAGCCCCACCGCCGCGCCGCAACAAACATCGCTGAGGAAGTGTGAGGCCGAGGCCATGCGTTGCAACGCCACCAACGCGGCCAGGGTGAAGAATGCCCGGCGTCCAACCGGATAAAGCCATGCCAGCGCGGCGGCCAACCCGAAGGCCGTGGCCGTGTGAGCCGAGGGGAAGCTCTGCCCGGCCGAGCCGGCAGAAATGCCCGGCAGGAAGGCGCCGAAGCTGGCCCAAACGCCATCGGCCAGTTCGGCGGAATGGGGTCGCGCGCGCTCCACCAGAAGCTTGACCACGTCGGCCGAGAGACCCGCACCCCAGGCACAGGTGGCCACGCGCGGCAGGGCCCAGCGTCGCGGCGGGTCAAGCTGGTAGAGCAATGCTAGCACCACCAGCACCCCCAACCCATTGCCGAAGGGCTCGCAGAGATGAAACAGGTCGTATAGCAGCTCCGGCAGATAACCGGCCGCCAGCCAGCGTGCCAACTGCATGTCGATCGACAGTGCGGCCAACCCGGCCAGCAACAGGCAACCAGCAGCCGGCAGCCACCAACGGCGATTGCCACCGGCCCGCGGGGCCAGCCGCGCGGGGGGGGGTGCTTCGCCGTCTTCCCGACGCGATGAGTCCGGCGACTCGGCGGTGTGATGCACGCGAACGCTGGTCGGCTGGGTCGGCATGGGCAACTCGGCAAAATGATGTTGGACCGCGGACGGCGATGGCGTAGACTTCGGCCGTTCGACCCGGATCAAGCTGACTGTTCACTCGGACGGCCGGCTGCGGAGCCACGGGCAGGCCCTGCTCAAGGCTGCATTGCTTATGTGCGGTTACCCCGAATCGGGACATGGCGAGCTTGGGTAAAATGGCCGGCTTTTGGATGAGTCGCGTCCATTCTGCTCCCGAAATCGCGCACACGAGCCCCGCCGTCACCATTATGTGGTCGTCCCCCGTATCGGCTCGACCCGAGGGATACTTGAGCGAAATGGATGCTTCGGCGATGCTTTACGATCAAAAGACTTCCGAGCGTGGACCGTCCCCCCGCGCAGTCACCGCCGTTTGGCAACGGGACTTGTTCTGGTTGCTGCTTGCGGCCGGCACGATCTTTCTGACCAACCTTGGCGGGGCGGCCCTTTGGGACCTGGACGAGGCCCTGTACGCATCGTGCGCCCGGGACATGATGGAGCGCGGCGACTGGGTCGTTCCGGTGCTGGCTCCGCCCTACGACTCCGACAAGCCGCCGCTGATGTTCTGGATGATGATGGCCGGCTTCGCCACGCTAGGCACCACGGAGCTGGCCGCCCGAATCGGAGCGGCCTTGTGCGGCATCGCCACCGTCGCGCTGGTCTACTACCTGGGCCGGCGACTCTTTTCGCGCGACGCCGGGTTTTGGGCCGCCATGGCCACCGCCTCGTCGATCATCTTCACCGTCTCCGCCCGCGCGGCCACGGTGGACGCCGCCCTGACCCTGCTCAGCACCCTGGCCATCGGCCTGTTCGCGCTGAGGACTCTCGCTCCTCGCTCCTCGGAGCCTCGGCCGCTGGCAGACTATTTCACATGGATCGCCATCTGGACGGCGATGGGGATTGCCGTGCTAGCCAAGGGGCCGGTGGGGCTGCTGCTGCCGGCGGCGGCCATCGGCCTCTATCTGATGATCATCAACCATCAGACGAGTGCGGCGACAAGCACCGCGACAACACACAAAGCGGCCGTCAACGATTCAGGCACCGTGCGGACCCTCGGTCTCCGAATCACCGCCCATCTCCGCGCACTGGCGCGGTTCGCATCGCCGGCCAACTTTCTCCGCAGCCTCTGGCAAATGCGGCCGATGACCGGCGTGCTCGTCGTGCTGGTCGTGGCCGGGCCATGGTTCGTGCTGGTGGGCTGGCGGACCGACGGCGAATGGCTCCGCGAGTTCTTCATGAAGGCCAACGTGAACGCCTTTGCCGGCGGAGCCCGGCAAGGTCATGACGGACCCATCTGGTACTATCTTCCCGCCGTGCTGATTGGTTTCTTCCCCTGGTCGGTGTTCCTCGGCCCTACCTTGGCCGAAGCGGGCCGACGCATCCGATGTGGCCGCCCCACGGCCCGAGCATGCACGCTCATGCTTTGCTGGATTGGCGTTTGGCTGGTGTTCTGGTCGCTTTCGAGTACGAAGCTGCCACACTACGTTCTGCCCGCCTTCCCGGCGCTGGCGCTGTTGACGGGCATGTTCCTCGATGGGTGGATCCGCCGGGGAATTGCCCGTGGGCGTGGGGCAACTCGTTCCTCGCCTCGCGCTGCATGGTGGGTTCACAGTTCCGGGGCAACGATGGTCGTTGTGGGCCTCGGGGCACTCATCGCTTTACCGATCGTGGCAGGGATATTCGTGCCCGGCGAATGGCTGCTCGCCCTCGTCGGCCCGATCGTCATTGCGGGTGGGGCTCTCTACTGGCGATTGGCGGCGGGCAACCGGCGTCGGGCCGCTCTGCAGGTCTTCACCATCACGGCGGTGGCCATGCTCACGTTCGCTTTCGCCTTTGGCGCAGCGCGAGTATCGCGCTATCGCAACGCAACCTGGCTGGCCGCGACGATCCAGGCGCACGGCGACGACTATCGCCATGTGATCGCCTACCGCTTCTATCGCCAGAGTTTCGGCTACTACCTGGGTGGTTCGCCCCAGCGGTGCGACCAGCCAGATGAAGTCGCCAGATTCCTCGGCCGGCGACCCGGCGGCTATGTGGTGGCACTGGACGAAGACGCCGAGCATTTACGCCAAGCCCTGGGTGATCGGCTGATCGAAGTCGCCAGCCAGCCGCGGTTCTTGGACGAGGGCCAACTGGTCGTCCTGGCCGATCGGGCATGGTTCACCGCCGAGCGGCGATCGCATAGAATGACCCCTCGGTAGGCTCGGGTGGGCGAGGCACCGAATGACGATCCATCCAAACTCATAACCGACCTGAACGGGAACCAGAACCATGTCGCGCGAAGACGAACTACGTCAGCAGCTTTACGACTCCTTCGCCAATCGGGCAATCATCTACCACTTGATCTTCGACGAGCTTCGCACCGAACTCGGTGCCGAGCGAGCCGAGGCGATCATGGGCCGGGCGATCGAGCGCCGCGGGCGCCAAAAGGGCGAGAAGTACGCCCAGTATGGCCCCGACGATATCGCCGGACTGAAGGCGGCCTTCCTCGACGGCATCCCCGACGACGGCGGGATGTTCCAGCCGGAGATACTCGGCGAGGACCAGCAGCGGCTCGACATTAAGTTCCACAACTGCCCGCTCAAGAACGCCTGGCTCGACGCCGGACTCGACGAGCCGGAGGTGGCCACGCTCTGCCGGATCGCCGCGCGGGTCGACAACGGCACGTTCGAGGCCGCCGGTTTCCACTTCGAGGCCGAAACCTGGCAACCCGGCGGCGACGGCTGTTGCCGGTTGCACATCAGTCGAGGCAAGAAGTAGCGGTTGGCGGCCGGCCGCGCTGGGCGATGCCGGGCACCGGTGCTTTGTCACGGTTGAGAATCGGCGCGCCACTGGCATCTTGCCGGTGCCGCAAGTCGTTTTGCCGTTCGATGATATTGCACTGGCGGAACGCCAGTGGCACGCCAAAAAACCCAAAGCTTGACACAGGGCCAGACTGGGCGGTGTTCGGGGAAAACGGCATCCCGCCGTCCTCACCCTTCCCTCTCGCTCACTCCTTCTTCTCGTCGATCACATCGAGCAATCGCCGGCGGATTTCTGCTAGCCGCGGCTCGTCAGTGACTTTCTGGCCCTCGGCGTCGGTCACGTAGAACACGTCGACCACCTGATCCAGATGCGTGCTGATCTTCGCCCGATGCACGGGAAGCCCCAACTCGAATAGCTTCCGGGTGACCGCGTAGAGCAGACCCGTGCGGTCCCGGGCGAAGATATCGAGGATGGTGTAGCGGTCCGAGGTGGAGTTATCCACGTTGATCCGTGTGCTGGTGTGACGCACCGTAATCGCCGCCGGCTGACTGGATTGCCATGTGCGGCGAAAGCGGGGACTGGTCGCCGTGTTGGCTTGCAGCACGGAGACCAGCAATTGCTTGACTTGCTCGATGCGTTCCGCGGGCGGCTCTCCGGCATAGTCGGGATCGCGCACCCAGAAGCGGTCGAGCACGTGGTCGTCGGCCATGGTGTGGATCTGCGCGGAAAGGATTTCCAAACCCTGGCTGGTCAGGGCACCGCACAGTTTATGGAAGATGCCCGCGGTCACCTCCTCGGATGTACCCACGGTGAACTGCAGCGATTCACTTTCGCTCAGATATCGGGCGTCGGCGGTAGCCCCGCCCTTGGGCGTGTCGTGGAGCATGATCAGGTCGGCGGCAATTTGCTCCGGTTCGGTGGTGAGCAGGTAGCCGGCCGGGAGGGCATCGAGTTGGCGCTGCATCCAGGCATCATCGCGCTGGCCCCGCAACAAGTCGGCCGCCCGACCGCGGCGGCGATGGAACTGGTTGTCGACCGTGGTCGACGCGCTGTCGCCGGCCAGATGCTGCATGGCCCTGTGGTAGAGGTCCGTGATGATTTCCGACTTCCAGCCGTCGAACACACCCGGGCCCACGGCACCCAAATCGGCGGCTGTGATCACGTAGAGCATCTTCAGCAGTTCCGGCGAACCGACGCGCACGGCGAAGCGCACGACGAGCCGCTCGTCGCCCGTGTCGCGGCGGAAGGCCATGTGGTTCATCATGTCGTGCCGGAGCACGAGAAACTCGAGCGACTGGCGCTGAGAGGTCGTCAGTCCGAGGCGTTCGGCGGCGTCGGTGGCGATGTCTCGTCCGACTTCACAGTGATCCTCCGGCCGCCCTTTGCCCAGGTCGTGGATCAGCAGGGCCAGATGGACGACGTGCTTGTCGCGGATCGACTGATAGACGCGTCCCAGGGGCCCTGTGTCTTGAGCCAACGCCGTGGCGAATTCCACGGCCCGAAGGCAATGCTCGTCGACCGTGAACTTGTGGTACTGATTGAATTGCAGCAATCCCCGGGCGTGACCGTAAGCGGGAATGAACCGCTCGAGCAGCCCGATCTCGTGCATGTCGCGGAGGATGCGACCCAAGCGGGCGGGTGTCTTCAGCAGCGTGACGAAGCGGTGGCATGCGCCCAGGGGCAACTCATCGGAAAGCCGGGCCGCTTCCCGCCGCACCACGTCCCAAGTGGATGGCGAGATCGGCTTGTCGTAGAGGTTCGAGAAGTTCAACAGCCGCATGATCTCCGTCAAATCGCCGTGCAGGGCGCGAAGCGCTTGACGCCCCGCGATCAGCCCCATTGGCCCCGAACGGACATCGCCTTCCACACGGTGCCCGAGCAGTGCGGTGGCCACTTGGGCCACGGTTTCGCGCGTCTGCGCCCGATGCAGCAGACGCTGGGCGATGTGGCTTACGTTGTTCGAGTGTCGGAAATAGTCGCGCATGAACTGCTCGACCGGCAGCAATCCGGCCACGCTAGGATAGTCGCGCCGCTCGGCAATGCGGACTTGTTCCGCGCGGGAGAGTACGTCGGACGCCCGCCCGGCGTGGAAGTGCAGGTCGTTGCGTACTCGGAGCAGGAACTCGTTGGCGGCATCCAGCGCGGCGACGTCGTCTCCGGTCAACACGCCGCGGTGGTGCAGCTCGGCCGGATCGGCGGCGCCATGCCGGGCAAACCCGATCCACCGCAGCAGGTGCAGATCGCGCAGCCCCCCGCGCGACCGCTTGATATTGGGCTCGAGCAGGTAAACGGTCTCGCCGTAGCGTCCGCGCTCCTCGCGTCGCGCTTTTTCCATGGCGGCGATTAGCAGCCGCCTGCGCTGCGAGACCTGTCGCCGGAACTGCCCCTGGAACCGTTCGAATAGCAACTCGCTGCCCGAGAGCAGCCGCGACTCGATCAACGAGCTACAGATCATCGGATCGCCGACGGCCAGCTTGCAAGCCTGCGGAATGGTGCGCACGCTGTGGCCGAGCACCAACCCGGCGTCGAACACATCGCGCAGCAGACGCTGGGCCAGCGGCGCCACGCGCTCGGCCACGCCCGGTTCATGCAGGAGCATCAGGTCGACGTCGCTGAACGGTGCCACGTCGCGACGGCCGTAGCCGCCATGGGCGACCAGCGCGATCCGCGACAGCAGACCGTCGTCGTCCGCCTCGCCCAGCTCCTCCAGCGCGGTACCGAACAACCCAAGCACCACCGCGTCGCGCAGATCGCTGATCGCGCGGGCCACATGGCACCCTCCACCACCCTGATCGTGCTCCACGCGGAGCTTGGCGTTGCCTTCAGCCAATCGTTCCTTGGCGGCGACAACCCGCGCGCGCAGGGAGCCAGTGTTGGGAGCGGAAGCCACGAGATCACCTCCCTTGCCGCCGCCATTTAGCCGCGGAAGGCACGATCGGTCCGCGGGCGGGGGCCCACGGCTCGCCGAGTTATCGCCAGCCTTGGGGCGGGGCGGTTAGATGGCCCCTTCGCCCTTTTCGCCCGTACGGATGCGAACCGTATCGGCCAGGTCGGTGATGAACATTTTGCCGTCGCCAACCTGCCCGGTTTGGGCGGCGCGGAGGATGGTGTCGGCCACGGTGTCGGCCCGATCGTTGGTGACGACCACTTCGATCTTGATCTTGGGGACAAAGTCGACCTCATACTCGGTGCCGCGGTACATCTCGGTGTGACCCTTTTGCCGGCCGAACCCGCGGACCTCGGTGATGGTCATGCCCTGAATGCCCTGCTCGTTGAGGGCATTCTTCACGTCTTCCAGCTTGAAGTGGCGGATAATCGCTTCGATCTTTTTCATCAGCGGACTCCTCAGTGTCGTTCCGCCGCGGCCCCGGCCATCGGAGATGGGACGGGTGGCCGGAGACGCCTCCAGCCCTTTCGACCACGGTCGCGTCAGTTTGTTGCGCGTTGCCGACCGCGTGTATCATATCATGTCGCCACGGGGGCGACTAGCGGTGGGGGGTTTCCGCGGGGGGCTGGCCGTCCTTGCGTCCAACAACGAACTGTCGGCCGCGGGACAAAACGCAAGCCCCAAACCCCACGTTCCAATCCCCAATCCCTTTAGATAAAGATGTAACCTTCCTCACCATGCTGGCTCAGGTCGAGCCCCTCCACCTCGGCCGCTTCCGGCACGCGTAGGCCCATCACGGCGTCGAGCACCTTGAGGATCACGAAGGTGGCGGCGATGGCCAGCAACCAAGTGATCACCGTGGCGGCAATCTGGCCGACGATGACCGAGCCGCCCTCGATTAGCCCCAGCGGCTCGCCGCCGTCGATGTCCCAAGCCGCCCGGGTGGCGAAAACGCCGGTGAGGATCGCCCCGAGGGTGCCACCCACGCCGTGGATACCGAAGGCATCGAGCGAATCGTCGTAGCCCATCCGGGTCTTCAGTGTCGTACACGCCCAGTAGCAAACCAACCCGGCAATTAGGCCCATCAGGATGGCGGGCATCGGGGTGACGAAGCCGGCAGCCGGCGTAATGCAGACCAAGCCGGCCACCAAGCCGGAGCACGTTCCCAGCACTGATGGCTTGCCGCGCGTGATCCATTCCATGCCGGCCCATCCCAGGGCCCCGGCGGCGGCCGCGAAATGCGTGGCGGCGAAGGCCCCGGCGGCGATCCCGTCGGACGCCAGCGCGCTGCCCGCGTTGAAGCCGAACCAGCCGACCCACAGCAATGTCGCGCCCATGCAGGTATACGTCAGGTTGTGCGGCGGCATCGGTTCGCTACCGTAGCCCAGCCGCTTGCCGATCAACAGGGCACACACCAGCGCGGACACACCCGAGCTAATGTGCACGACCGTCCCCCCGGCGAAGTCCAACGCCCCACCGGCTGAGATGCCGGCATGCGGGCTCCCAAACGCCAAAATCCCGCCGCCCCACACCCAGTGACACAAAGGACAGTAAACCACCGTCCCCCAGATAATCATGAAGACAACCATCGTGGAGAACTTCATTCGTTCGGCGAAGGCCCCACAGATCAACGCCGGGGTGATGATGAAAAACATGCCCTGGAAGAGCATGTGCGTCAGCCGCGGCGTATTCATGACGTTGTGCATGGGGATGACTGGTTCGCCAAGTTCGGCATCCCAGGTGGCGCCCACGTCGTTCATAAACAAATAGTCGAAGTTACCAATCCACGCGGGCGCCGTCTCCTGTGTGTCACCGCCGAAGCTCAGCGTGTAACCGTACAGGGCCCAAAGCACGGTCATTAACCCCATCAGGAACACGCACTGCATCATCACGCCGAGCACGTTCTTCTTTCGCACCAGACCACTGTAAAACAGGGCCAAGCCCGGGCCGGTCATCATCAACACCAGCGCCGTACAGGTAAGCATCCACGCGTTGTCGCCGGTATCGATCTCGCGGGAGGCAGCCTCCGCTTCGGCGCTGGCCGTGGCGGCCATTTCCGCCTGTGTCGTGCCGTCGGCGTCGGAATCCGTGTCAGCCGACACCTCGCCGGTGGGCTGATCACCTTGAGCCACAACCACGGTGGGCACCGCGCAGGCGGCGACCGCAACCATGGCCGCCAGGAACCAGGAAACGAAACGGGGGTACTGAAGTTGTCTCATCCGACCGACCTTTCAACTCCTTTGGGCACAAGAAATCCCATTCGCCCCCGCGTGCCTACACAGTGGGCGAATGCCAACCGGCGGTCGAGATTGCAAGTCGTGTGCCAAACCGCGAAACGGGATCGCCAATTCGCGGCGAAACAGCCTATTTCAGGCGGCTATACGGCAATCCCGGCGGTGATGTCCGCCAAAGTAGCGAACAGCCGACTGCGCGCACTGCAGGCAGGGGGTGACCATTAGGTGTGCACCGAGGGGGAGGCCATGTCGGTGGCCAAAACACACCGTTGGCTAGGCTAATCCGGTGGGCAGATCATTCCGGTTGCCAGATAATGTCGTCGCGGCCGGATCGCGCGTTGGCCGCCCGGGCGAGCATGAACAACAGGTCGGCCAGACGGTTCAAGTAGACGAGAATCCAGGGCGACACCGGCTGATCGGACTGCCGAGCCATGGCCACGACGCGCCGCTCGGCGCGGCGGCAGACGGTCCGCGCCACGTGCAGCACGGCCGCCTCGCGAATCCCGCCCGGCAAAATGAAATTCGTCAGCTCGGGCAACTCCGCCTCGATTCGATCGATGGCCCCTTCCAGGGCCTTCACCTTCTCCGAATCGATCGCCCCGGGCGCCTGGCTGCACGCCGGGTCAGCCAGCTCGCTGTTGAGTTGAAAAAGATCGGTCTGGACGGTTTCCAGGATTTTGTCCAAATCGCCCGAAAGGTGCTCCGCCCGCGCCAACCCGGCTAGCGAACACAATTCGTCCACCGAGCCGCAGGCTTCCAGCGGCGGGGCATCCTTGTGGATCGGATCGCCGCCGGGAAGTCGGGTTTGGCCTTCGTCGCCCTGTTTGGTGTAGATTTTCGGCATCGGCTCGGCTCTTGGGGTTCGTGGATTTCAATCGCAACATAGTGTAGCAGTCCCGGCCGCCTTGGGAAGCCCGCCGAGCCACCCGAGCCCGCCGAGCTGCCGCCAAGTCGATACTGCCGAGGCCGAACGCCGCCCCCCAAACCGGCCTCATGAGCCGTCGGTCGGACGGGCCTCGATCAGTTCGATCTTCAATTTGCCGAGCACGCGAAACACGGGCAGGAATGCCGTGCGATAGCCTCGCTCGCCAAGACTGTTGGTGATGAGCTTCAGATGGGCACCGCCCGTGCCGCCCTGGGCGATGGTGGCGTCCAGCGGAATCCACCGCCCATCGATGTAGGCCTCGGCCCACATGTGAAAGAAGAACGCCTGGCGCCCCGGCATGTAGACCAGTCCCGCCGCGCCCCGAGCAGGGATTCCCACCGCGCGAAGCAGCGCCACCAGCAATACACTGTGCTCGGTGCAGTCGCCCTCGCGCGATCGGGCCACATCGGCTGCCGAAGCGAAGGTTTGCGAGAAGCTTTTGTTCGTCAGAACCCGGCCGACAAACCGCTCGGCCGCCACGGCCTTCTCCCACGGTGATTCCGCATCGGCCGTCGCCGACTGGGCCATCTCCACGATCAGCGGATCGTCACTCTGCACGATGCTCGATGGCTTCGAGTCCGCGTCGGTCGGCTTGTCTTCCGGAGCCTTTGCATTGCCCGTCCGCCCGGGACGCAACGCCCACACCGTGACCTCGGCCGAACGCTTATCGATCGGCTCGACGGCTTGAGAAGCCGACTCGGGAAACACCTCGGCCGGATTGTCGTCGGTCAGGGTGAGCCGGTATCGCACCAGGGCGTTCTCGTGCGGGCGCGGCAAGGGCTCCGCCAGCGGGATCGAGGTCTGCACGGCCAGATCCAAATCACCGGGCCCCGTATCGGCCAGGGCCGTCTGGCGGTCAACTCGGTAGGTCCGCAGCAAGCCGCCCTCCACTTGGCTTTTCCAGATATTGCCCGCCGCGTCGGTCCAGATCGTTCCGCGGAGCACGCCGCCTTCGCCGGTGGCAGTGGTTTGGCGGATCCGCAACAAGACACGTTGGTCGCTCGGCGCTCCCTCTTCGTTTCGCGGCAGCTCGACCCGCTCCCAACGCTGGGCCTCGAGCCGCTCCGTGCCCAGTGAGGTCGCGTCAAGTTGAAGTGTGCGAAGCTCGCGACGTTCGCCTGGCCGCATCGGTCGACGCAGCAGCGATTGCTCCACGGCGAAGAACGCCCGGTCGCTCGCCGTCCATGGCAGGGTGTGCTCGCGGGTTCGCCCGGCCGACGCGACCGTGACCCGCAGCCGGTCGCCCTCCACTGTGCCGCGGGCCACAACCGGCGCGTTGCCCTGCGCGATGCGCGAAGTGAACTCGGCCAACCGGCCGTCCGCGTGCTCCAGGCAACTGAAGCGGATTTCCTGTTGGCTGGCCTGCCCAAATCGCTTGACGTTGATTCGCAGCAACCCGGCAACCTGCATCATTTCGCGCTCACCGCCGCTTCCGTCTTCTGCACCTTCGGCCATCGCGTCGGCCTGGACGTGCTCGACCGTTGTTCGTTTATGACCGATCCGCTGCGAGCCCATCATCAACAAGTACCAGTGCTCCGCCTCCGGGAGGATCGCGTTGCCGACGCCTGGGTCGACCTTTGGCGGCTCGATGGGTTCGTTTGTCGCGGCCGGCGAGTGAGGGCCTTGCCCACCCGCGTCGAGCGGCATCGGAGCCCCATTGGAGCCGGCCCCCAGGGGGCCATCGGCCGCGGGTCTCGATTCGGCCGGTTCGCGGGAGCCACAACCGACCTGGACGGCGACGAGGCCCGCCATCACCAGGCCCGCCATGACCACGGCCGCCATCACCGGGGCGAGCGTGTAAGCAGCTCGCGGATTTTGCCGAACTGGCGTGTCGCGAAAAGCCGTCGCGGCGTGCGGAGCCGGTCCACCAGCGGAGCGGGAGCCGATGCCGCGCGGGCAGAACACGGAAACCGGGTAAACTGTCTTCATCGGCGACCTTATCGATCAGGGGAGATTATCGTGCGCCAGTGTACAGCCGATCGGGCCACGTGGCGAGGCTCAACGCAAGCTGCAATCGACTTTTCAATCCTCGTGCAGTTCGGAGTCGAGGCGGAAGCAAATCGGGGTGATGGAATCGATCCGGCAGAGTCATCCCTCAGACGATCGGCGGATATCGATTGGCCGCCCGGTGTCGCCACCCCACCGACATATCGCCGCGGGGCTCGAAAACTCACCGCGAAAGGCAGACCCGATCCCCTTGCCGTCCCCTTTTTGGACGGGGATGGCGTGCTTTTCGGCGAAGCGCCAAACCGGGTGCTAGACTTCCGATAGCGGGAACCGACACGCCCGAACTGCCAAACTTTGTCGAATGGGCAAAGCCGCCCGATCGGGGAAACCGCGAGCGGCTGGCCGGGATTTTCGGGTTCTGCGGGCAGCCATTTCCGCCCCCGGCGAAGGCCGCAGGGCGAATTGCCGTGAGAAAAACCGTGTCGAAAATCGTAACCTACGGTTGGATGGGCACCGTTACGGTGCCACCGCCGTTTCCCCTCGGTAGATGACGGCAGGGCGACGAACCAATCGATGCATTGAGGATCTCCCCCTTGGCACGGTTCGGCGACTCTGAAGGGAAACACGCCCCGGTCCCCAACGACCGCGGCAGACGTTTATTGATAAGAAGATAACAACGATGGGTTTCCTCAAGAAGTTTTTCCGAAACGTGCTGCGGGAGGGGCAAATGCCGTCCGGCACCAGCAGCTTCGAGCACCTCAGCGAAGAGGAACTCGAAGCCCACCTGGGCGTCGATCGCTACGGCGACTTCGTCCTCACCGATGCCGTACGCCCGTCCTACGACCTGCAAGTCGTCCCCACGGCCGGATTCCGCCACGACACCTACCACGACGAGCAAACCCGCTCCAGCGTCCCCGTGCTGATGGCCGCCGTGAGCAAGCATGCAATGTTCGAAACATTCATGGACCTGCTCGACCCGCTCGGCGGTAGCGTCGATGTGGTCCTGGAAACCAGTCACCAACGCGATGGCGCCGGGCATACCGATCTGTACCGCGAACACATCGACATGCCCGTGCTCAAAAGCACCCTCTGGGATTTCGAAGACCTGCTGACCAACGACGGCTGCACCGGTCTGGCCGTGCTGAACCCAAGCGTGCCGCAGGAAGTGCAGCTCGACGAGCACAAACTGCTGATCGTCTATGGCGAACGGCTCACCCCCTTCGAGCACGTCTTCAAGCAACAACAACTCCGCTGCGACGACGAGCTGAAGTTCATCACCGAAGCCGAGCATGTTCACTCATCGAGTGACCACTACGCCCGAGAGTTCGACGAGCTGAAGTGCCGGCTGGGCATGGACTGCGGCTTCGAGTAGACGCGGCCGCTAACAAAGCACAAAAACACCCCCACAGGCAACCTGGGCACCCCAGGTTGCCTGTTTTTACTGAGCATCTAGTGGAACGCGGGGCAAAGGACGGCAAACTCACCGAAATCGGTACAGTTTAACACCCGGCCGGCCGATTCATACAACACCATGTGGTGTGAACACTGCCAGCAAGACGTCCCCCTCCGCCCCTCGACCGACAAGGCCGAGCCCGGCTGCGCGCGATGCGGAACTCCGCCGCGGCTGGACAGCCATGCGGGAGGGAAGCCCGCCGCCGCCGGGTCGCCGTCCGCGAACGCCCGACAGCCGCGGCGACACGCGCACGCCGAGCACACCTCCGACGGTGCGGCGAGTGCCTCGTCTGCGTCGGGTTGTTCTCGCCCGCCCGCCGGTCCCCCGCCCTGCCCCGCGCGCGACGACTGGGAAATGGACGAACAGCTCCGCCGCATCGGCCGATTGGCTGGACGTTCCGCACGCGACCAGCAGGCAACCCAGCAGTCGGTCAAGCGCGAGATCGCTCGACTCGATCCCCCTCACCTGGAACGTACGTCCGCCTGGCACGTGCCCGCGCGCTACGCCGCCGGCCAACGGCCCCCGCGTGGACCCAAACCACGCCGAGCCGCGCGCCGTCGCTCGGGCATGCTCGGGTGGCTGACCCTTTCCTTCGGCACCATGGGCGTGGTTTGCGGCGGGATCATGCTCGGCTGGTCGGCGGTCGCCGATCGGGCGGAACTCTGGTCGATCGGGCTGCCCGTGCTCTTCGGCGGTCAGATCGCCCTGGTGATCGGCCTCTTGGCTCAACTGGAGCGGCTCTGGCACGACAGCCGCTCCGCCGCGGTGAAACTGCAACGCGTCGACCGCCAACTCCACCAGCTCCACACCACCACCTCGCTCATTGGCAGCGGGGGCCACTCGCCCGGAGGCCAGTTCTATTCCCACCTAGCCGGCGGCGCGGGACCCGATCTGCTGCTGAACGACCTCAAGGGCCAACTCGATCTATTGGCAATGAAGATCAGCGAGCGGGAATCGGGCTGACGCGCCAGGTTGCCGCGGCGCGTGGTGTCGCGCACGTCGTGGCGGGCTATACTTATCCGACGCGTGTCTCGACGGCCCGATGGCCGACGCCGCTTCGCTCCAGCCAAGCCGCCGCCACCCACCCCGGACCCCACCCGCCACGATGCTCCTGTTTGAAATCCTGCTGCTGGCGGTCGTCCAGGGGATCGCCGAGTTCCTGCCGATCAGTTCCTCCGGGCACGTGGTAGTCGGGGCGGCCCTGTTCGACCAACTCGGCCACCCGATCGACGAGAAGCTGACCGTGAACATCGCCCTGCACTTGGGCACGCTGGCGGCGATCCTTGTGTTCTACTGGGAACGCATCCAGCGACTACTGGGCCGCGACCGCCGCGTGATCCCCCTGTTGCTGGTCGGCACGCTGCCGGCGGTGGCCGTCGGGCTGCTCAAGGTCTCACCCCTGGGGCCATCGCTGGAGGCCGCCCTGGAGAGTCCCCTGCTGGCCGGGCTCATGTTCCCGGTCACCGGGCTGATGCTCATTTGGGCCGCCCACCGCCCCGAGGGTAACGGCAGCTACGCCGAGGCCAGCTACGGCACGGCCCTGGTCGTCGGGCTGTTGCAGGCCTTCGCCGTCTTGCCGGGCATCTCTCGCAGTGGAGCCACGATCGCCGGGGGCCTGGGCCGCCGGCTACGCCGCGACGAGGCGGCCGCCTTCTCCTTCCTGCTGGCCATCCCCGCCATCGCCGGCGGCGGCGCGCTGGAGACCGCCGAACTGCTGCGCGACGGGCCGGGCCCGATCGATCCCACGCTGCTGATTGGCGGCGCAGCGCTCAGCTTCCTGGTCGGACTGGGTGCCCTCTGGTGGCTCGTTCGCTGGCTGGAGCGGGGTCGGCTGGAAGACTTCGCCTGGTACCTGTTCCCGCTAGGGGCAATCGTCCTCGCCTGGCAGCTCTGGGGGTAGCAGAAGGGATTGGGGATTGGGGACATTGAAACCCAAGCCGACAACTTGTTGTCGGACCCAGGATGTCCCACGGGGCGGTGCCCGTGGGCTTGAGCGGATGTCAAACCAAGCCCACGGGTGCCATCCCGTGGGAATAGCCTGGCGAGAGCGAGCCCGTGCCACCCGCGTCGGGGGCTGGTACGTTTTTCGGCTTACGTTGCGATGCGCTCGGGCAACACGCGCCGACCGAAAACACGTACCTGTCCCGTTTGGTCAAGCAACAGTTTCGCCCCAGCGGGGCGCCGGGATGTAGCCACGGGCTTTAGCCCGTGGTGGGCTGGTAAACGCAGCAGCCCGCCCCGGAGGGGCGGAGGATCGGCCGTGCGACAACAGAGGGCTTGGGTTCAATTCCTTCGCCTCGCCGGGGCGATCTATGCGCAATGCTTCCGCTACCACGCCCTTGCGCTGCGCTCCACCCGTGGCTACATTGCGTCGTCCCTCCGGGACGAGCTTGCCACCCGCGTCGGGGGCTGGTACGTTTTTCGGCTTACGTTGCGATGCGCTCGGGCAACACGCGCCGACCGAAAACACGTACCTGTCCCCTTTGGTTAACCAACGCCCCCCCGGACCGGGACCTGTTAGGTCCCGGCCGGGGGCTGTAGGGTGGGCAGCGCCCACCATCGATTCGCCAAAGGTGGGCGGTGGCCCACCCTACGAATTGCTACTTCCGCCGCCGCAGGCAGAGTAGACCCACGAGGCCCATGCCCAGCAGCGCCAGCGAGCCGGGCTCGGGAATAGGGCTATGTTCCACCAGCAGCTCCGGAGGCCGGTTTCCCGACGTGAAGGGCGTTCCGTCCTGGAATCGGGCAAAACTGTGCTCGCCGACCGTTTCGTCAGCGTTGGTTAGGATCAGCCGGAGAATCCCGTCACCCGACAAGGCGTCCGCGACGACCGCACGGAACTCGGGCGTATCCGCGAAAGTGACGGTTTGATCCTGTGCTGTCACATCAAACGTAACCGTCGAGAGTTGAGTACCCAGCGCTCCGCCGACTGTGCCATCGCCATCGCCGGGCTCGTTCCAGGTTGCCGTCGCTTCGTCGAAGTCGAAGTCATAGGCGTGGACATTGAAGGTGTTGCTGCCGCCGATGCCCGGCGTATCGCTCAGGGTTTTCAGGACCAGCGAAACCGAATCGATTTGATCCGTTGCGGGGATCGAACTGAGATCGAACTCGAGCAATCCGCGGAGTAAATCGGTTTCAGTCGGCCCAACGATGATCTCATTGTCCGCGTCGTCATTGAAGTTCGCATCCGCATCCCCGGAGCGAATGTAGACCGCACCCGATGCGCCGATCCCGCTGAGCGGCTCGGGCGGGCCGAAACCCGCTGGCAGGTCGAGGACCTGACCCTGCGCGAGCAATCGCGGCTGCAAGAGATCATAGGACAGATCCTGCACGGTCACATCCTGGGCGGCCGCCAATGCCGCGGCGATGCCCGCGCTCTGCCCCAGCGCCATCCAAGTCGGCTCCACGCGGACGGACGATATGGCCACGTGGGTGCTGGAGAGCGCGACCGGCACCAGCAGGTTGTCGGCCTCGCTGGCAACCGGGGTGATCGCGCCGTAGGGAACGTGATAGGGATAGCCGCGCGGGTCACCAGACACCCTCACCGGGAAAATCGTCCCTTCGTTCACCACGCCCCCGCCGGGCAGCGCTATCCGCTGCACATCGTGCGAATCGATTGGGAAGGAAGAGACCACGATCGGATCATCCTTCACCGGGTTGTCGATAATGTCGCTCTGCTTGAGGACGTACTCCCCTTCCATTCGCCGGCTCTCGCGGACATAGAGTTCCGGCGAGAAATGGTCGGTGTCGGCGAACTCATCGGCGCAGAACCCCCACTGGGCGACGCTGTCGCGCTTGGCCTGGGAGAATACCTCGTCGGTCTTCAGGAAGTGGATGAACTCCAGTGTGTACTGCTTGTGCTCTTCGAAGATGGCCTCGCGGCCGGCTTGATCCGCCTCGGCCCACCCCTGGCCGCCACCGACCAACCCAAGCGAAAACTGCCGCCCGATCGAGTTGTTGGCGTCGACCTTGCCGTTGGGAACGGAGTAGGTATCAAAGCCCACCGAGTTCTCGCCGTGCTCCTGGACGTAACGACGGACGACTTCGAAGCGGGCCGGGTCGTAGTTGTCCGGCTCGGGAATCGCCACCTTGTTCGCCGCGTCGTTCGTCAGCGATAGGCGAAAGCTGTAGGTCATGATCCCGTCGTCCCCAGTCCCGTTCGCCGGCTTGACGGTCGAGGTAATCAGCGGCAAGGGGTCGCCATTGGCGTCGAAGCCGTTGATATTCATCGTGCTCTTCGGGTAGCGGGCCCCGGCGTAAGACTCGCCGTAGTCCGATGAACTCTCACGGCCGATCGTCCAGCTAACGCCCGACTTGGCCATCAGGTCGCCCTCGTAGCTGGCGTCGATAAAGGTGCGGGCTGAGTATGTGCCGCCCGTGGTGATCAGGCTGTTGATCCGCGCGTCGGTCTTGTTGACCGAGGTGAGATAGCGGTCTCTGACCACTGTCACGCCGGCCTCGCTGAGCATCTGGTCGGTGACACGCTGAGCCACGTGTGGCTCGTACGACCAGCGGGACGTGTCCTTGACACTCACGTCATAGGGCAACGTAATCCCGCGGGACTGATAATCCTGCTGGATGCGGGTGTGCCACTCGTCGAAGAGCCCGCCTAGCGTCTCGCGGTAGGTCTGGTTCGAGTCGCTGAAGCTCAATCCCCCGGTGTTCATTCCGCCGACGTGCATCGTCGGTTCGAGCAGGATCACCGACGCGCCCTCGCGGGCCGCGGCAATCGCCGCGCAGAACCCGCCGGGCGTGGAGTCATAGACGATCACGTCGGCGCTGGTCTGGGCGTGGACGCTCGATCCGCCCAACCCGGCCAGACACGATAATATCAGAAGGGCCCGTGTGGCTTGCTTTAAAGTCATTGGATAGTTACAGCCCGCCCTGAAGGGGCGGAGGATTGCCCTCGCGACAACCAAGGGCTTGGGTTCAATTCCTTCGCCCCGCGGGGGCGACAATCACTCGAACGCTCCGATACCACGGGTTCCGCTGCGCTCCACCCGTGGCTACATTCCGTCGTCCCTCCGGGACGGGCGTGGGTGGCCCGGACGTTTCTCGCGCGCTGCTCGCTGCTACCACCGACGACCCGGCCGCGACAACGTCCGGGTGGCGCAGCCACGAGAGGGATTGAGCCGTTCTACCTCCCGGACCCTCTTGTTGCTGGCGCAACACGGACACTTCTCCGTTAGCCCCGGCAAGCATGGCAAGCGGGATCCCGGAGAAAGTGTCCGTGCCACCCGCGAACCACCCTACGAATACCGCTACTTCCGCCGCCGCAGGCAGAGCAGACCCAGCAGCCCGGTGCCCAGCAGCGCCAGCGAACCGGGCTCGGGGACGGCGGTCAGGCTGAATGAACTAAAGTCCACGCCCGCTCCGCTTGCGCGTCCTAACCCGACGTAATTGATGGTCGGAGTGCCGACAGACTCTGCCGCCCTGACTTCGCTGCCGTTGACAAGCCACTGGGCGGTCCAGTTGGACGCGTTCGTGGTATCCAGCACGATGGTATAGGTGATGGGGCCTGAAAAATTGCCTTCACCAGCATCGCCACTGGTACCGGGACCATCAAACGTGACGACTGCTTTATTTTCACGGTAGAGAACCCAGGGAGTAGTGCCGTTGTCCCAAAAAGCATTAGTCAGGGTGTTCGTGTCCGTGAAACCAATTGCTCCCCACATGGTGGTGTTAGCGCCATCTGATGGAGTGGCCAGGCTGGCGGTTAGTGTGTAGACATTGCCACTCGTGGGAGTGAAAGCGAGGAAAGCGTTGTCGTCATCGTCAGCTGTGCCGGTAGCCGCCGCTGCACCGTCATTCTTCCAATCGGTCGAGGCGGTCCAGGTGTTTCCTCCGGTGGTCGTGTCCGGTGTTGTTCCAGCCAGATTGGCTGTGCCATCGCCGCTAAAGTCATCCTGATAAATCACTGCGGCATTGACGGGCCGTGCACTCATCGCCATCGCCAAAACGGCGAACACGGCAACTGAAAATAGTAACGGTGTGAAACGCTTCATCGTACACTCTCCTTTCGATCGAAGTTCCGGGAACCGGCCGCGACGCGCCTTGGAAAAGTGACTAAGTCCTGGGTTGTCGCCTGCGCTGGGTCCCTCAAATTGAAAAAGACTACCTCAACTACTCGGTTGTCGGGCGGATACTACATTTCACCTGCCTCACTACGGTCGGCCCACCTCTTCCGCGCTGTCGCCCGCGTTCTCGCCCGCGTCCGAGGACTGGCCACGATCACACCTCACACGCAACTCCGGTCGGAAGCTCGGCATCACCACATCTTCGTCCCTAAACCGCGCGAAACGATGCCGCCCGGCCCCGCTGTCGTCGGCGCGGGCTAGAACGAGCCGAACAAACCCGTCCCCGGCTCGCGCTTCGGCCACGGCAGCCCGAAAAGCCGGGCTATCGCGGAAAACGACTTCTCGTGGGGCGATCGGATCGAACGTGGCCGAGGTCAACAGCGTGCCCAACGTTCCACCGGCCTTGCCATCGCCGGACCCGGGATCGTTCCAGGTGGCTTTGCTTTCGTCGATGTCATGGTTGTATTCGTAGACGTTCACCGTGATCGCGCCGCCTAACCCACCGCCCGACTGAAGGATCAGCGAGACGGACTTGATTTCGCTCGACGGCGGAATGGCGCTGACGTCGAACTCCAATAATGATCGCAACTCCTCGTTGTCTTTCGCAAAACCGACGATCAGCTCTTGGTTGAGGTCTTTGTCTTGATTTGTATCCGGGCTGTTTCGGCGGATATACACGGCGTCGTGCGAATAGCGCTCATTTGGCGCGACGCCCTCTTGAAAGCGGAACGTATCGGCATCCGCGCCGGCAACTTCTTCGACGGGCGCGGCAGGCTTGCGGATCTCCCGCACAATCGCCAGCCGGTCCGGCTGGCCGGAGCCGGAGGTGACGTTGCCCTGGCGGTCGGCTCGGGCCGTCTGGCCGGCGGTGAGGCGGACGACTTCGCCGCTGCCGGCGACCGCCATGCTCACCTCGCCGCGGTAAACGCCCACATCGATCGTTTCTTCGGTGACCTCGACGCCGAACTCCGTGCCCAGGTCGGTGACCTTGCCGAAGGGGGTGTCGATGACGAAGCCCTTCGCGCTGCTCATCTCGACGGTTGCGGCCAGCTTGCCCTGCTCCAGTCGCGCGGCGTTGCGCCCCTGGAAGGTGATCTTGCAGGGCCCTTCGACGACCACTTCCGCGCCGTCCTTGAAGTTGATCTGCGCCAGGCCGCTGGTCAGTTCGGCCGTCTTGCCCTCGAAGAACCCCCGCCCACCGCTGGGGATGCCCTCGGCGCCGTCCGCCCAGACCGCCGCTTCTTGGTCCCTGAGGTAGGCGACCGCGTCTTCAGGCTCCTCCGGCTGCACCGGCTTGGGTGGCTTGGGCGCGTCGGCCACGTGCATGTCCGGCCTCGACGACCAGACCAGCCAGCCGAAACTGCCAAAGAGCAGGGACCCGACGAGCACGAACAAGATCCAGAACGTGGCGCGCGGCGTCCGCCCGTCCAGCACCGAGGG
>Ga0180435_10000680_pt1 | contig 35896 bp, 29 predicted proteins | sample SS_ome_3_FD_132467 | JGI IMG/M metagenome (GOLD analysis project Ga0180435, IMG submission 132467) | Hypersaline lake sediment archaeal communities from the Salton Sea, California, USA - SS_3_S_1 metaG | ecosystem: Environmental > Aquatic > Non-marine Saline and Alkaline > Hypersaline >... | reverse complement strand
TCGAGGCCGTCCAAGAAACCACATGTATTCTCATTCCCAAGGAAACGTTTCAAGAGTTAATCCGCACCATTCCCCTATTCTCTCATTACTATCTCCACGCCTTCTGCGAGCGCTATATCCACCCGGCCCATCTCGAACTCAGGGCGGGACCCCATACCGAGGACGACAAGACACCCAACATATTCAGTCAATCCATTGACAAGCTGGCCAAGGGAAGTGTTTATTCATGTCTGCCCACAACGACCGCGCAAGAAGCCGCCGCCAAAATGGCCGAACGTCGCATTGGGTCCGTCTTTGTTCAATCGGAAGACGGTCAGCTTTTGGGAATCGTTACCGACAAGGACTTGCGAACCAAACTGGTAGCTCAGGGATTGGGATGTGACACCCCGGTCGAGTCGATTATGTCCGCTCCGGTAAAGTCGATCAGCTCCAGTGCCCTCTGCTTCGATGCCCTGTTTACGATGCTCAAGCACCACATCCATCACTTGGCAGTGGAAAGAAACGAGCTACCGTTCGGCGTGCTGACCTCCCATGACATCATGACGGTTCAGGGAGATTCCCCCATTTTTTTGTTCAGAGAAATAGCCGCTCAAACGCAAATCGAAGGGCTTTATTCTATTCCCAAGGCCTTTTCCGCGGTGGTCGGTCGTCTCATGTCCCAGGGGGTGAAGGCCAGTCACCTAAACCGCATCATTACCGTATTGAATGACCAAATTCTGGGGCGAATCCTGGACCTGTTGATTATGGAGATCGGACCGCCGCCCGTTGCTTTTTGCTGGTTGGTCATGGGAAGTGAGGGAAGAAAAGAGCAAACGTTTTCCACGGATCAGGATAACGCCATTATCTTCGAGGCCACCGGCAAAGAAGCCGATGATGAAGCCGCCAGGTCTTATTTTCTGGAATTGGCCGAAAAGGCGGTCCACCATCTCGCAAAGTGCGGCTATCGATTGTGCAAGGGTGACATGATGGCGTCGAATCCGTCCTGGACCCAGTCCCTTTCCGCGTGGAAAAGACTTTTCGATCATTGGATATTTTCTCCCGACCCGAAAGAGGTCCTATATTCGACCATCTTTTTTGATTTCAGGGCGGGTTTCGGCAATGTGCAGCTGGCGGACGAATTGCGGGAACACCTGATGAAACGGACCTCGGCGGAAAAGGTTTTCATTCACCACTTGGCCAGAGACTGCCTGGACGTGCGTCCGCCCTTGTCGATGTTCAAGCAGTTCAAAGTGGAAAAGGAAGGTCCCTACAAAGGCCAACTCGACCTGAAGGAAAAGGGGCTGACCCCCTTTGTCGATTTTGCCCGGCTCATGTGTTTGGACCACGGGCTCCCGGCGACCAACACCCTGGAAAGGTTTGAGTCCCTCCGAAAAGGGGCTTTTATCTCACATGACCTTGCCGCCCGCATCATGGAAGCCTATGAATTTCTCATGCACGTCCGTCTCAAGGAACAACTCAAGGAAATCAAGGACGGCAAAGAACCAGACAATTTTGTCACGCCGTCTCAACTATCCGATCTGGACCAGCGTTCACTGAAAAAGGCCTTTTCACTTATCGGAGAGGCCCAGTCCTTTATCGCTGCACATTTCCATCTTAATCTGGGGTAGACACCATTATGGCGCAGGAAGTGGAAAAGCGGGTTCTAAGACTTATCGCCGAAGGAAAAACAAAGAAAGAAATCTATCATATTCTGTCCAAAGAGATGGAAGTGGATGACTTTGAGCGGTTTCTTCGCAACCAAACCGAGTTGTCTAAGAAAGAGGCATACTATGGATGGAATTATCTCCTTTTGGCACTCCTTGCGGCGTTCACCTTTATGCGCCTGGGAGAGATTCTCGGTCCCATCCTGGATCACGGGGTTAAAAATGTCTTTATTGTGGTTTGGAGTCTGATCGTTCCGGCCGTAAACCTTTGCCTCCTGTGGTATATCTACCGGTTCCACCGGCTGGGGTACCTGTTTCTTTTTGTTGTATCCGTACTAGCGCTTTTTCGACCTGAGACGCACAACCTGGTCGGCCTTATCAAAACGGCTTCTCTCATCTTTTTATCCGGCTTTTTGTACCTCAAACTCTTTCCGAAACACGGCAAAATTTAGCGGAAGAAATTAGCCGCCGACACACGCAGACAGACGCAGACAATAGTGCCGACAAGCCTGTCGGCACTCAGGGCTCGCGCAAAAAATAGTGATATTAGCCGCAGATCCGCATTCGCTCATTCGAGCTTCGTCGAGACCCCGGCGGAGCGCCCAGTTTGATTATAAAAGAAAGTTTGATGGAACTGTAATAAATTCGCTTCCCTGCCTTTTTGTCATTCCGGCCCCGTATCGAGTTTTTCACCCCCACCTAACCTCCCCCATCAAGGGGGAGGAACAAATTGCGGGATCTACCTTTCCCCTGGCTTTCCCCTGGTGCGACCCAGCCTCACCAACATCTCCCCCTCGTGGGATTTAGTCTCAGCACCATCTCCCCTCCCCTGGCGGGAGGGGCTGGGGGAGGGGGAAGGCATACTCCCCGAAAACGTCAAATCCTGTAAGTCTCCCCGATGCCGTTCCAACCCTCGAGTTGGCGGGACAGAGTCACAAAAACACAAGGCGGGAGAGTGGAAATCTCTCCCGCCTTGATCGACCTTCCTTACGCTTTACTGCCGGTTACGGTCTTGTAGATGACCAAACCGTTGAACTAGTGCCGAACCTGCCTTTAATGTGCGGGTGCAGCATCACCGGCACCACGGGGGTAACGGATGCTTTCGACCATGTCTTGAACATCTTGAGGCGGTTCGGGGGTAAATTGGGAAACCACGTAGGTCAATATCAGGTTGATGAGCATGCCCACCGTGCCGATACCCTCTGCGCTGATCCCCAGAAACCACGGGCCGACACTGGTGTACTTGACCTGGATGATGTAAAAGGCCGTAAAGCCGATTCCGCAAAGCATACCCGTAATGGCGCCCTCTTTTGTGGTTCGGGTGCTGAAAATACCCAGCAGGATGATCGGAAAGAAGCTCGAAGCCGCCAGTCCGAAGGCGAAGGCGACCACCTGCGCCACGAAACCGGGTGGATTGATCCCAAAATAGCCCGCAATAAGTACGGCCACACCGATCATCACCCGGCCCAGTAACAACCGCTGCTTTTCTGTCGCTTGAGGGTTAATGATTCTGTAATAGAGGTCATGTGAAATCGATGACGATATGACCAACAAGAGTCCCGATGCCGTCGATAATGCCGCGGCAAGACCACCGGCACCGACCAGTCCGACCACCCACGCGGGCAGATTGGCAATCTCCGGATTGGCCAACACCATAATATCCCGGTCGACGTACAGCTCGTTTTTCGTCTCCGTAGGCTCATTGGCCACCATGCGTTGTCCCCACGTTCCCCGTTCGTCTATCGGTTCGGGCTTGCCCTTAAAGGCCGCTCCGGCTCTGTATTGAATCATGCCGTCATTATTTTTGTCCATCCAGGCGACCAGACCCGTTTGCTCCCAGTTCTTAAACCACGACGGGGCCGTCTCGTATGACTTGCCGTTCAATGTATCAATCATGTTGTACCGCGCAAACCCCGCCACGGACGGGGCCGTGGTGTAAAGTATACCGATGAAGAGCAAGGCGAAACCGGCACTCCATCGGGCCGATCTCACGTTGGGAACGGTGTAGAATCGGATGATCACATGGGGCAATCCCGCCGTGCCCACCATCAGTGCGAAGGCAATAAACAAGACATCGATCATCGATTTATTGCCTTCACCGAAGGCAGAGGTGTAGGCCGCAAACCCCAGATCGGTATTTAGCTTATCCAGAACATCGAGCAGGTACCGCCCTGCATACGTTCCCTCCGTGACTGTACTCCCGAGACCGATTTGGGGAATGGCAATGCCCGTCATCTTGGCTGAAATGGCGAAAGCGGGAATCAAAAAGGCAACGATCAAGACACAATACTGGGCAACTTGCGTCCAGGTAATCCCTTTCATTCCTCCCAATGTCGCATAGAAAAAGACGATCGCCATACCAATCACCACGCCGGTATTCACCTCTACGGCGAGGAAGCGGCTGAAGACGATTCCCACACCGCGCATCTGACCGGCCACGTACGTAAAGGAGACGAAGATAGCGCAAAACAGGGCCACCGTTCGTGCCGTTCTCGAGTAATATCGATCACCCACGAAATCGGGAACCGTGTATTTTCCGAATTTTCTCAAATATGGGGCCAGCAGAAGGGCAAGCAGAACATATCCGCCCGTCCATCCCATCAAATAGATGCAGCCCGTGTATCCCATAAAAGAAATGAGGCCGGCCATTGAAATAAACGACGCCGCACTCATCCAGTCAGCGCCGGTGGCCATGCCGTTGAAGATGGCGGGAACGCTGGCGCCTGCGACGTAGAACCCTTTGGTGTCTTTTACCCGAGAGGCAATGGCAATACCGATATAGATACTGAAGGTGACACCAACCATTATGTACGTCCATGCTAGAATAGACACTTTCTCCTCCTTTTCCGGAAAGACGTTATCTCAAAAGTCATTCAGATCCCTTGCCTCTATTCATTGACGTCATATTCCTTGTCCAGTTTCCTCATGTAAATACAGTAGATGAAGATCAGACAGATGAAGACGTAGATCGATCCCTGTTGGGCAAACCAAAACCCGAGAGGATACCCGCCCAGTTTTATGGTGTTCAAAGGAACCACCAACAAGATCCCGCACACGTAAGACACCAGCGCCCATACGGTCAGCAGGATAACCATCATAGTGAGGTTCTTTTTCCAATATTCCGCCATTTTTGCCTTATCCATTACATCCTCCTTTCATTCTCTTTTTAAAATCATCTCAAGACACATCAAATTTCCTAATCACCTCACCTCCCCCATACTCAACAAATCTTTGAGCTTTAGAATATTTTCCTTTCGTAACAACCCGGTTTGTCTTTGAAAGATCAACGCCGTGACCAAAGCATCACCGTAGGCATCATGTCGGTCCGGCATGCCGATACCGAATCGGCCCGCCAGTTCGTCCAAACTGACATAACGGGTCCCTTCCATGGCCACCTTTGTGGGATCTTCCATGCTCTGCATGGCCCTGGCGATTAAGGCCGTATCCAGAAATCGGTTGGCCATAGTAATCCCAAAGCTTTTTTCTAATGCGTGGTTGAGAAATCTCATATCAAATGACGAATGATGTCCCACAAGGATCGCGCCCTTACAAAAGTCAAAAAAACGGATGAGAACTTCCGCCGCAGGTGGCAAACCTTCCAGCTGGTCGGGGGTCAGATTGTGGACAACCACCGACTCGGCCGGCACGTCCCGTCCCGGATTCATGAGTTCATAAAAGCTCCTGGAAAGATCAACCCGACCATTGGTAAAACCTAATCCGGCCACGGAGAGGAGTACATCTCCCTTGTCCGGCTTCAAACCGGTTGTTTCCGTGTCGATAATGACAAAATCCGTTTCCCGTATGGGCTTTTTGACGTCCAACGTCGTGGCGTCCTCAAAGCTTTTAAGAAAAACATCCGGCACACCGCTCTTTCGGAGCTTCTTTTCATAGGCCCGTTTCCTAAAACGCCTCACAACCATTTCGAAATCGCAGCACCGCTAGCAGCCGGTCGGAAACCTCCCGGTTTCACGCAAACGCATTTTGCCGAAAGCTCTCCGACAGGCGCCTAGGACGCCAGTCCGACACATTCCCTGATGACGTGGAAACATTCGGTCAGCAGTCTTTTTTCGTCGGACGTACAGTGTCGGGGATCGATGATCCAATCAAGTCCCGATTCGGCCTCGAATGCCCTTTGAAGAGACATTCGCGCCAACCAGGTGTAGGCATTTGCCAGGTCCGCCGCCGTTTGGGCCGTAAACACGCCCGCCTCGGCCAAAGCCTCCAGGCGCTGTGTCGTTCCAAATGCCATGATCCCTTTTTCCAACGCCAGGCAACGCACCGCATCGGTTAAAGGGGTCAGTACCTCTTGTCTTAATGCCAGTGTCCGATTGTGGCCGCGGGCCGTCACGACCTTATCTCCGTAAAAGCACAACGGCACGGCATTCCGATTGTTTCTCTCTCGTACACGAACCAGGAACTCCTTGCGCCGTGCCACGTCTTTCATCACGTGGGTCCGGAAGTCGTTGATAAACTCTCGGTCTTCAGGAACGCCTCTAAAGTCGAACATTCGAAGATTGTCCGAATTCACCGGGGTCTTACCTTCCACCAAGGTCATCATGTGTTGTTTCCATCTCGACTCGGTCAGGCACAGCACCTGTCCGTTCCGCTTGTGCAATAGACCACACTCCAGAAGACCCTCCCTGACCCGCAGGGCCAGCTGTTTCATATAAGCGATAGCCGCTTCTTCGCGATCCTCCTCCGGATCTTTGTAGATGAATCCTTCCAGGAAGTTTTCTCGAAGAAGAGTTTCTTTACGGCCCGGGGTTCCAAAAGTAATCCAACAAAACTCGACCACCGGGGGTTCCTTGCCTTGCTTCCTTAAAGCCTCGATACCAAGGACTAAAAGTCTGCGGGTCAACCGGTCCCTGAAAGTGGTCATGAGTGCCCATATCTCTTCAACCCGCGCCCCTTCCGCCAAGAGGACCTGTTGAACCACGGACATATCCTTGACACACTTCTTTAGACCGGAAATATCCTTTTGTTTGCCCACACCGGCGACGACGGCAACCGGGTTGGCTCCTTGCAAAAGGATGAGATCATGCTGGGATATCACGCCGAAGACCCGATCGTCTTTCGTCGCCACCATATGGTGACAGCGGCCTTCCAACATCCGCATGGCCGCTTCAAAACATGATCCCTGGTAGTCCATGCTAATGATATTCGTACTCATGATCTCCGCGGCGGTGACATCACCACTCCTTCGGACAGCCAGTACCCGGTGAACCAGATCATTCTTGGTAACGATTCCGGCGGGCCGATCATCATCTACAAGCAAGACCGATCCCACACCCTCGGTCCCCATTTTTCGAGCAATGTCGGAAGTCGTGGTACCGGACGGACAGCAAACGGGTTGTCTGGTCACCAAGACCTGAATCGGGGTTTCAAATTGCGAGGCGATCATTCGGTCCCGCCACGGTTTGCCCGACACGTCCCCACGGGAACCATCCAGGTCGGTGGATATCTGCACGGACAAGGGGTCGAAGATGACTTGGAAATATCGTTCGAAGTCCTCGAAACGCTGCAACAAGTCCTGAAAAACGTCGGGCCGCAACAAATAGCAAATCATGTCTTCTTCGACCTGCATTGTATACGTGCACTCGCCTTTTAACATGATTTCGCTTCCGAAATGATCTTCCTCCGCCACGTATCTCAAGGTCCGCTTGCCTGAGCCGTTGTCGGAAAAGCAGTGTCCGACGCCGGAAAAAACAAGGTACAGAAAAGCTTCTTGACGCCCCGGGGAGAGGATCACCTCTCCCCGGGGAAAATAATCAATCAAGAGGGTTTTCACCAACTCCTTCAGCTCCTCTTCGGGGAGCTGGAAAAAAGGGGGGACCCTTTTGAGAAAACCCAAAACTTTATCCAGGGGTAAGTCGGTCATAGACGATGTCCTAGTCTTCGAGAGTAGACAGGTCCCCTTCCTTGAGCCCCAGTTCCCGTGCCTTCAGGACCCGCCGCATGATCTTGCCGCTTCGGGTCTTGGGAAGCTTATCCTGGAAGGTGATTTCCCTGATTACCACGATCGGACCCAGCTTTTTCCGAACATGGGCCATCAGTTCTTTCACCAAAGCGGTTTCGTCTTCCTCCACGCCTTCCCTCAAGGTGACGAAAATCTTGGCGACTTCCCCCTTGACCTTATCAGGAACGCCGATGCAGGCGGCTTCCGCCACGTACTTGTGACTAACCAGGGCACTTTCCACCTCGGCGGTTCCGATTCGGTGTCCCGCCACGTTCAAGACATCGTCGGATCGTCCCTGGAACCAGAAATATCCGTCTTCGTCTTTTGTTGCGATATCTCCGGCGAGATAAACCCCCGGGATCTTCGACCAATAGACTTCTTTATATTTGTCCGGATCCTTATAAAGCGTGGTCAACATAGACGGCCAGGGCTCCTTGACAACCACGTGACCACCGCTTCCGGTTTCGACAGGCTCTCCATGGGCATCGACGATATCGACGTGTACGCCGGGAAAGGGTTTAAACGCCGATCCGGGCTTCAACACGTTACAGGGCGTGGGTGCCACCATGAACATGCCGGTTTCCGTTTGCCACCAGGTATCCATAATGGGACAATTCCCCCTGCCCACATTGTCGTGGTACCATATCCAGGCCTCGGGATTGATGGGTTCACCGACCGTCCCCAGGAGTCGCAATGTTCCCAGTTCATGCTTTTTGGGATGTTGCGAGCCGAACCGCATCAGCATCCGTATGGTGGTGGGTGCCGTGTAGAGAATATTCACACCATACTTGTCGATGATTTCCCACATCCGATCCGGTGCCGGATATAGGGGGTGCCCTTCGTACATTACAGTGGTCGTTCCCACGCTCAGCGGACCGTAAATGATATAGCTGTGGCCGGTAATCCACCCCGGATCGGCGGCACACCAGAAAATGTCCGTTTCTTTGATGTCAAAAACCCATTTGAGCGTACGCGTGATGCCTACGGAATAGCCGCCATGGGCATGCGTTACTCCCTTCGGCTTGCCGGTTGTCCCGGATGTATAGAGAATAAAGAGTAGATCGTCGGCGTCCATAACCGCCGTTTCGAACGTGGCCGCTTCACCCTCCATCAGGTCATGGAACCAGAGATATCGGCCGTCCGTCATATCGATTTCCACACCGGCCCGCCGAACAACCACCACGGACTCCACGGTGGGACAGGCGGTCATGGCATCGTCCACCACCTCTTTGAGCTTCACGATCTTGCCGTTTCGCTGGAATCCGTCCACGGTCACAACCAAGCGGGCCTCCGCGTGGTTAATCCGCTCTTGCAGCGCCTCGGCACTAAACCCGCCATAGACGACACTATGTATGGCACCCAGCTTCGCACATCCGAGCATGACAATGGCGATTTCCGGGATATTGGGCAGATAAATGGCTACCCGATCTCCTTTTTTAATCCCAAGGGATTTCAATACGTTGGCAAACCTATTTGCTGCTCGGTACAAATCATAGTAGGTGTAGCGCTCCCGATTGCCGTTTTCCGATTCAAATATGATGGCCACCTTGTTCTTGCGGTCACTCTGTACGTGTCGGTCCAGACAATTGTACGCAATATTGGTCTTGCCCCCTTTGAACCACTTGAAAAACGGGGCATCCGACCGATCCAAGACCATGTCCCATTTTTTGAACCAATGGAGATCGTGGGCGGCCTCTTCCCAGTACCCTTCCAGATCATAGGTGCCTTTATGAACGGACTCATCGTAATCATTGGGATTGAGATTGGCGTCCACTACCACTTGAGGCAATGGCCGAAATACCCGTTCTTCCTGCAACAGCGTTTGGGTGGTTTCTTTCTCCGTGGTTGCATCCTTGACTTCAGCTTCTTTTGATCCCATAAACCTTTTCCTCCTTTGCTATTGTTTTAGAAAAATAAACGTTTTATGGTGAAATCGCTGTTAGTAAGGCAAGCACTGTGCCAGCAATCCTCACCGCTTCGAGCGGTATTAATATGGCCGTAAGGCATTGTAAATACCACATATACATGGCCATAAAAAACCGACGCTTTTCCGAGTTGCCGGGCCGGCCACGCCCAAAGCGGGGCAATCAACCCCACCGGGTGGGGCGCATCTCCCCGTTTTTTGTCGGTAATCCGTAAAGGAAAAAAGAGCGGAAAGGAGCGAAGTAATTCTTCATGAAGGATGTCAAACTTTTTACAGACGGGGCATGTTCGGGAAACCCCGGACCGGGTGGGTATGGTGCCATCCTCAAATACGGAGACCATGTCAAGGAACTTTCCGGGGGTTTTCGCAATACCACCAATAACCGAATGGAACTGATGGCCGTCATTGAAGGATTGAACCAACTCAAGGAGCCCTGCCGCGTCTCCGTGGTGAGCGACTCGCGTTATATTGTGGATGCCGTACAGAAGGGATGGGTCCGCCGGTGGGAATCAAATCACTGGATGCGCAATAAGAAGGAAAAAGCCTTAAACGTGGATCTATGGAAAAGACTACTGGCACTACTTCGAAAGCACGAGGTTACCTTCACTTGGATCCGCGGTCATGCCGGTCATCCGGAAAACGAACGGGCCGATCATCTTGCCGTGTCGGCTGCCACCCAACCAGGCCTGCCGGAAGACGTGAGGAAGGACTGAATCAAAGGATCCCACACCTTACACGGGACACTGTTTTAGCTTGACAAAAAAATGTAGTCGTTTTAACCTTTTAGAACATAAATAAGCCTTTTTCATCATATTGTCGGGCATAAGGGTTGATGCCCTCGTAAAAGTCGCGTTTTCCGCTTTTTTGCTCATTCCCGCGAAGCCTGTCCCGGATCGGAGTCCGGGACAGGCTTCGCGGGAGTGACGGCATATGCGACTTCCAACGAAGTCCGTGTCCGGATGTTTACCGGAAAGTGCTCGTCTCCAAACAATCGTTAAGAACTTCGTTGCCTTTAGGATACCGCGCGCGGTATAAATTTGCTTTTTACGACGCCAACAAAATTAACTTGATGAATCGTTGTTCATCCTTGCCGACTTTGAGGAACTGAGTCATCTCATGCACAAATCGCTTCCGGCCTTGTTGTGTATCATTGTTCTTTTCAACCTTCCCGCCTTTGCCGGGGTCCAAAATGCCTCAAAGACGTTGCCCCTCCCTGAAGCCGAGGTGGAAGAGATAATTTTGTCGGGACTTCGACACAACGACTTTGAGGTCGCCCGGACGGACCTGGGTATGGGAAGAATACGGCTGGAAGCCGTCAAGGGAAAAACCACCTGGGAGGTAACCCTGACGCCCGACTCTCCTCTGGCCACCCGCGTCCATGCGGTCTTACGCAACGAACCGGGCCAGGCCGGCCTTTTGGAAGAGCTCGATTTCTGGCATATGATCGACACGCCCCTATCCCCAGGGCAACCGGTCGACCCCTCGCCCAAGACCGCCCGGCAAGAAGAGGCGATTCCCTCGGTCATTTTGTCGAAAATCGAGGCCGTGGTTTGCTTGAAGGCTCAAAAGGAAGGAAAGAACCTTCAGCTTTCGGGGTTTGTGGTCAGCAAAGACGGTTTGATATTGTGTACGGCTCACGACCTTAAGAACTTACAGCAAGTCACAGTAATTTGTCATGACGGCCGCACATTACCGGGCAACGTCATTCGAACAGACCATCAGTTGGATCTGGCACTGGTGCATGTGGACCGCAGGTTCGACACGTTTATCGACGCCGCCGACGGTAGAAATCTTTTAGGCGTCGGCGAATGCCTCTATTCAGTGGGATGCCCTATTGATCTCGGCGGCACAGTCTACCATGGTGTCATCAATGGACCGCCCAGGCACGTCAACGGCCTTCCTTTATGGCAAGTACACATGGAAATTCATCACGGCAGCAGCGGGAGCCCTGTGTTTGATCTCCAGGGTAACTTGGTGGCCGTTGTCAAAGGACGTTACCGGGGAACCGACTCTATCGGGTTCCTTATTCCATTGGAAAGCATCATGGACTTTGCTATGCATGTGGATGAATAAGTGGTATCAAAGCATCCGTCCTTCCAACGAACTTGACTTGTCTTTTTTGAGAAGGTCGTACGCTGGGGCTCGTAGGTCAGGTTACGCCGCCAGGCGTTACCTGACAGATCGGTGATCAAGTTCGTTACCGACAGGAAGCCGCGGCGCGGCTTAAAAGCTTTTTAGGGAAGTAGGAGGCACATCCCATTCGATGACCGCCAACCAACCGAAGATATCCCAGTACGGGCGCTATGAAATATTGAGCGAATTGGGAAGGGGCGCCATGGGTGTCGTATATCGGGCCCATGATCCCCAGATCGATCGACTTATTGCCTTGAAGGTTTTGCGCGAAGACCGGGTAACAAGTAACGATTTGGTTCAACGGTTTGTCAAGGAAGCCAAGGCCATCGGCCGTCTTTCCCACCCCGGTATCGTCACCGTTTATGATGTTGGCCAGGACCACGGCACGATCTTTATTGCCATGGAGTTTTTGGAAGGTACGCCCCTCAACGAAGTCATTCAATCCAAAACCCTTACCGTAGAGGAGAGTGTCGACCTGGGTATCCAAGTTGCCGACGCCTTGGATTACGCCCACAGTCACGGAATCGTCCACCGGGACATTAAATCGACCAACATCATTTTAGGTCCTTCCGGCCGGGCCAAGATTACCGATTTCGGAATCGCCCACGTTGAAGACCCCTCGGCCACTCAACAAACGCAAGCCGGTGAAATTTTAGGAACTCCCGTCTATATGTCGCCGGAACAGGTCATGAGCAAACCGGTGGACGGCCGTTCGGATCTTTACTCGCTGGGGATCATCCTCTACGAACTCACTACCGGTCACCGGCCTTTCCGTGGGGACAATCTGGCTTCCATCTTTAGAGCAATTACTCAGGATACCCCCGATCCCCCTGCAACTGCTGCTCCCGGTACGCCCAAGCCGCTGTCTGATACCATTGTAAAGAGCCTTTCCAAGGACCCCGAAGGACGTTTCCAAACCGGAAAGGCCATGGCTGAAGCTCTGAGGTCCAGCCTTGTAGTGGAGCCCCCGGCTCGCGCCCCGGAGAAAGCCACCAAGAGCAAACCGGGCGTCGTCATTCTCTCGTTGGTGGTTATTGTGGTGTTAAGTATTACAGGCCTGATTTACTTTAAAAGGGAACCGAAAAGCGGTCAAACGCCCGCGATACCTCAGGGCCGGGAAACCCGTGACACCGCTACCGCCGGACAGGCCTTAAAATCCGCCATATTGGCGGTCAGCAGTACCCCTGACGGTGCTCAGGTCTTCGTCGACAATGAGTTTAAGGGGAAATCACCACTTCATCTGGATCTCCCCCTGGGAAAACACGACGTTCGCCTCAGCCTTCCCGATTATTACGAGTGGGAGGCTCAGGTCCGGCTGCAAGATGAAGGAAAAACGCCGCTTTCGGTGCGGTTGGTGCCGATTGAAGATCAGGCGTCATAGCATCGCACGGCTATATCTTCTTTTAGCGGATGAGAATAAACCCGCTGACTGATTTCTAAAGGAGGGACTAAAAAATGAAACGTGCTGTGAGATTGGCCCTGTGCCTGTTCCTTGTGGCAGGCACATTTATCCTCTGGTCTTCCGGATACACCGCATTGGCTATGGAGGGGGAAATCGCTCCCGAGTTTTCTCTTCAAAGTGTCGATGGAAAGAGCTATCGGCTGTCTGAAATGAAGGAACAGCCGATGCTCATTCTCTATTTTTTTGACGCTTCGTCCAGGCCGAGTCAAGAAGGATTGTTGAGCCTCGATAAACTGGCTAAAAAATACGATGAGGCCGATTTAACCGTTTGGGCCATCACCCTTTCTCCCCGACAGGCCGTTTCACGTTTTTTGTCTCAAAGCAGCCTGACGTTTCCCGTTCTTTTGGATGATTCCCGGATAAGTGACCTGTATCAGGCCGGACTGATTACCCCTACCGTGTGCGTCATCGGCCCTGGACGCTTGGTTATGGATTATTTCCAGGGCGGGGGCAAAACGACGGAGATCATGCTGGTAAGACTTGCAGAGCGAAAGCTCAGGCAAAGGCAAACCCGAATCGCCAGGGCAATCAGCCGGGAAGTATCATCGGAGAATCCGAAAAACGCCGAAGCCAAGTCCCTGAATGGGTATGCAGCCCTGGAAGAGGGAGATTTGAAGGAGGCGGAAAAAGCCTTCGGCGACTTGTCTAAAGAACAGGGAGAGGCGGAAATTCTCGGCAAAGAAGGCCTGGCGAAAGTATATGCGAGTAAGGGGGAAACAAAGAAAGCCCTGGAAATGGTCCGTGAGGTGGAAAAGAAAGCCCCGGACCGTGGATTCGTCCAGGTGGTGAAGGGAGACGTCCTGGCCAGTCAAAATAGGGACCAAGAGGCCCAAGAAGCATACCGCAAGGGTGTGGAAAAGAAAACGGCCTTGCCGTTTCAGAAGGCTGTTGCCTATAACCAGCTCGGTCGCTTTCATGCCAGCTTGGGGAAATACGATCAGGCAAGAGAACTCTACGACCAAGCCGTGGAAATTGATCCCTACTATATTGAAGCCACGTCAAACAAGGGGGTTGCGTTTGAAAAGCAGGGCCGCTGGAATGACGCCTTTTCTGCATACCGGACGGCCCTTGATCTCAATCGTCAGGACACTTTTACGCAGGTGTTGGCAAGAAAAGCGGAACAAATGCTGGCCCTCCAGACGGATATTGCGGAAAAGAAACGAATCGATAAGCTGGTCAAGGAACTCGCTTCCCGATACCAAAGTCAAAAAGCGACGCCTCAAAAAGCGGATGATCGCTGGACATCCCGTCCCATGATATTGTCATTTGTGAATTTTGCCGAAAAAGGCGGTCTTGCGCAAAGGGACGGATTTTCTACCGTCTTGACCACGGAACTAACCGCTAAGTTGAATGCCACCGGCAGAGTCCGTGTAGTTGAACGGGTATTGGTTGAACGTTTGTTGGAAGAACTGAATCTGGGCTCATCCGACCTGGCGGATCCGGATACCGCCCTCCGGCTGGGGAAGGTACTGGCCGCCAAATTGCTTGGTACGGGCTCCCTTTTCTATCTGCCGAACGGCACCTTGTTGACCATGCGGTTCATTGACACCGAGACATCGGCGGTGCCCAAGGTAATTACCAAACAGATTGCCTTAGGAAGCAAGCTCGACAAGGAGCTGAACGAATTGAATCGTACCGTACTGAAGGGGGTGATGGAAACCTATCCGTTGCAAGGCTATATCGTTCAAACCGAAAACAACGAGGCCATGCTCAACATCGGTGCCAAACAAGGCGTGGTTTTAGGTACCCGATTCGCCGTTCTCGAAGAACAGGAGCCAATTAAGTACAAAGGCAAACTACTCCATAGCGCCCCAAAAGCGATTGGAGAGTTGAGAGTCGTCCGTGTTGAACCGGATCTATGTTATGCCCGTATTGTCACGGTCGATCGGCCCCTAGAAAGAGATGACAAAGTTAAAGAATTAGTTGAACAAGTTGTTGCAACCGTCTCACAATAAGCACGTATGTGCCTTGTGTTCAGAGGCAGAATAATCAAGGACGTTTTTGTTCAATGAGTAAGACACGATGGTGATCTCCCGAAAAGCATCTATTCTTGTCGCCGTAGTGCTCGTTCTCGCAGGATGTGCCAAAGCGACACTTCAAAGCGAACAGCCGTCCACCTTGGCGGTGTGGGATGTAGAGAATCTCTCCCCGGACCCTGCCGGGCAACCGGATCTCGGCGAAATCCTTTCCGTCAAGATCATCGAAACCATCAAGTCTGTCGGTACTCACCCGGTGGTTGAACGGGAGAGATTGATTCTAGTTCTGGAAGAACTCAACTTGGGGAGTAGCGAATTAGCAGATGATGCGACCCGCTTGAATGTAGGTGCTCTTGTCGGGGCTCGATTTATGGTGTTCGGTGCATATCAACAAATTGGGGATCTTATGCGTCTCGATCTGCGGTTGGTACGTGTTGAAACAGGTAAAATCGTAAGTGCTTCGCAGCGGACCGTCACTGGATCGAACCTTTCTGCGTGGATTGAAGCAACCGAGGCGGCCACACGCGAACTTATCGATTAGCAAGGGAAAAGGCTGGGTTGAGCCGCGCCGCGGCCCCAACGCACCACCTTCTCAAACAGGACAAGTCAAGTTCGTTGGAAGCTGGGTTAAGCCGCCCCGCGGCTTCCTGGCAGAAACGAACTCGATTGACCGTGGTGTTGCATAAGGTTCAAGACGGTCTCAGATTTCAATGGCGCTAAAACTCAGCCTTAAGAGTCCCTAAGTTCGTTGGAAGTCAATGCAGAACCTTCGCAAACAGGACGACTAGAACCCCCTGGGCAGATTCCGTAAAATCTTATTGCGCTCGGCGGCACACGGCTTGTCTGAGCCGCCGTTGGTACCTGTGGGGGTCCATGGAATTCGCCATGGGCCAACTGCCGGCTCGAAGCCGCCATTTCTTTCCTTGTATATGTCTCGAATTAAACCGATGGCAGGGATAAGTGCCGGGTCTTTTCCCACCGCATCTCTCAAGGCTTCCGCCGCTTCGTCGTATTGCTGATTATCGCTGTGATTCAGACCTCGGAACAGATCCATAAGGGCCTCCAGATCGGCTGCCAGAGGTTCTTTCAGTCGTTCCCGCAATCGGGGGGTCAACTCTATGCGCAGTAACTCAATAATTTTAAACAGCAGGTCCTTTTCCATACGGAACAACTCGGCCACCAACATACCCTTGGCGGACGGCGTACCCAACACCCTTTCATCGGCAACGCCGAGCAAGTCCGATTGGAGACGAAACCTATTGTCTTGTTCTTTTACGATTTTTCCGCCCACCAACAGTCCCGCCCCCAAGAGCTTTCCGACCCTTGGCGCGGTCTTCTTGCTAACCAAACCGGACACACTTAACTCCAGTTCCTCCACCAAGGCCTGAAGTTTAACTCGCTCCACCAATTCGACATGGGGCACTTTGGAAAGATCCGTAATCAACATCAAAGTCAGGCCTTTTTGAACCAGGTCCAATTCCGAGAATTCCGTTGTATTGTCAAAGTAAAGGACGGCGAGTCTTCTCGAAGATTCCCCGTCACCAAGTGCCTTTTCCTCGGCAACCGCCTTTTTCGCCCACGCACGAGTTTCCTCATCGACGATCTGGCCGCCCCCGGCAGTACGGTTCAACCCGGGAAACCAGAGAATCGCGGTAGCGAGGACGCAAAAGACTACCTTTAACATGCAAGAACCCTCCGTATTTTGTCTCACGCCTTACCGTAAATCGTGGAACCGATTCTATGCCGAACCGCCATTTTATAAGCCTCGGGTTTCAAGAACTCATACAAACACATCCTCACTGCCTGAACAGTGGATGGCAAAAAGCCTATTGGAGTCTAAACATCTCCCGCGTGCGTCTCAAGATAAAAATACCATTATCCGTTTCTAAATACAATGAAACTTGAGGTCAGCCAAACCGGGTATGGCTCTTGAGCACTTACCCCGCTCTTATCCCTGTTGTACACCTATGTTGGGCTGAGTCCGATGACCTGCCTTGTTCAGATCAGACAAGATGCTTCTTAGCAGTGATACGGCATCCCCACGGATACCCCGTATGTGCGGATTCTCATGAATCCATGTCGGTGCCAAGATGAGGGGAATCACCTGCACGGGTTCTCCGGACAGCGAGGCCCACGTGCGGGCCAACGCCTCGCTTAAGCGAATGGAGACGGGCACCCGCCTTACCGGTCGTATCACCGGGTCTGCACAGTTTTCGCTTGGAGAGGTAACCAGATACTCCCGACACATGGAGGGACGCACGGGATAAATGCTACAGCACTCATCCTCCAGAAACGGACACGAGACGTCCAGGTGAAAGTATGCCTGAGTGATTCCGTGATACTCATTATCCGAGATTTCCGGGTCTCGAAGCCGTTCGAGTGTAGTCAGGAATTTTGAATCTTTCAGCTTTGCCAACTGTCGGTCAAACCGCTTGCGAATGGTGTTTTTCCGGGGTTCGGGCATGGTCTCGATAAACTCGAAGATCATTGCCGCCTCCGGCGGCGACAGCGGTACCAACTGCCGACAACAGACGCCGCATCCCTTCTTGCACGAAATCGGAACCCCCGCCTTTCCGGCAGCCTGTGCGGCCATATCCGCTACTTCCCCACTGAGAGGAAGCAGCTGAAAGGCCAAAACCACCAAACGCTCCTCGGTTGCGGGAAGCGTGATTTCCGTTTCGATGCGCCCTTCCGGCAGGTCCAGTCTGACCGGCACTGTACGTTCCCCTGCCTTCATGGATTCATCCTGTCACTTTTCATCGGAAAGGCGGACAATCAACCGAGTGAGTCCACGAGGGCCTCTTTCAAGGGGTCGGATATTTGCTGTACCGCCTCCGGGTCGACGATTTCCTGGAAGGCCCTCACGCCGGAAAGTTGCGTTATCTGATCGATGAACTCATCAGTGGGCAGGAACGTCTCAAGTGGAGCCCTCAGGACAACGACCGGCAAACCGCCCAGGTCGGGAGTTTTCTCTACTTCAACGGTGTAACGCAGGTCCTGAAGCAATTGGGTCAGTGCAGGAAAGTGTCTCAAAAACACGACGATTGCCAGGTGGTCAATGAGTGCCTGGCGCATATCTTCCATCTGGCGAGTTTCCTGACCGGTCACCATGGATCTCAAACGGCCCAGGGGACATTCCCCGCGGTACGAAAGGACCCATTTGGTGGGAGAGGTAATCTTGGTGGCCCTACCCGACTGGAGATGGTATTCCAGAGGGGTTCCCTGCAACTCGTTTGAAATGGGGGGTAAAGGGGGTTGGAGTTTCTTGGGCAATTCGAAAGGATTTTTGCATACCGCACTGAACTGTTCCTGCAATTCGGCAAACGCCTTGTCGGCTCCCGGCACCTCTTGCATAGCCGAACTCTTAATATACGTGCCAAAAAGCTTTCTGGGCATAAACAGGGGCCTTAAGACGGTCAGATGGTTTTTCAACCGTTTCTCCAGGACCTCTCCGATCTTTTCCGTTGCTTGGCGAAGCTTCAGGAACTCCTGATTGTCGACGTCCTTACGCGTGATTTCATCCTTGCCCATGGACTGCCCCCATTTTATTTGATATTTTAGTAATTTATAGCATAGTTACGCCGACGAGTCAACTTCAGTCCGCACGGGAACCCCATTGCGTTCTATTTCAGCTCCAGATGATAGACATCCGCACTTTCTTCTTCAGAATAGGCCCCGAACAGGACGGATGACGGAAACCCTTTCACCTTTACAAAATACGAGGTTTCTGCATCCAGATCATTTTGAACCGCCCAAGCGGTATAGTCTCTTCCCCCCAGCTCTAATTTTAGGCCCTCCATCGGATAGTTGAGCACCGACTTGCTGGGAAGACTTCCTTTGGGTCCCACCCCGTGAAACGAAATATCCGCCCCTTCCACGGCAAACATTGCACCCGGCCACACACCCTCTTTCGGGCCCACTTCGAACCACTGACCGATTTGTTCATTTCCATACAGATCCATACGGTAGTCCACGGGCATATCCTTCTTGCCGCCGCCGTGTACTTTGGCAACCAGTTTCGCGCCGAAAGCACCACCTGCAGCAGACATGACATCAACTCCCTTTAACGGTGTCGGAAGGCCTTCCGGCGAAACGGGGTTCCCTTCCGTTTGAAGAACCACTACAGGAAAGGCGATTCCTCTTGCCGCCTGAAGCATAATTGTCAGCAGAGAAAGGCCGTATCGAACATCCTCGTTTTTCAGCGTTTCTTCAGACCCGGCAATCACCCACATGGCAATTTCCGGTTTTACCAGTTCTTCCCTAACGGCCATCCAGCTGAGCTTGTCCGGTTCCTTTTCCCAGAAGTGACCACTGGCCTCAAGGCCGTAGGTCTTAAGCTGAGAGATCAATTCTTTCACTCGTTTCTCATCGTGTTCCAGTGAACTCAACCAGATCTTTTTCATCACTTCTTCCTTTCTCAGCTCTCACGAAAACTGCTCTGCCGACAAACACCATTGTATCGCTTGTTACCCCCCAAAATATCTTTCAATATCGACCCTGATTAGAACGATTTTATAAAGATGTCAATAACTAATCGCGTAAACGCTCCCTTCCGCCCATTCTTACATTGACTTGCGGAAGGCCAACCCAAATCCACAGCCAGCACTTCCCCCGCCGCGTATCTCCGGCAAACTCGGCAAGCGGTGGATTTAGGCCAATCTATTCACTTGACACACATAATTCCCTTGGCCATACTCTCCATGAGTTCGAGATCGTGGTACCGGGTCCCTGTTGACCATTCCTAAACCTTCTGTGTAAACCCTAATGTTGTAAAAGTCGAGGATGCTGCAGATACAAGGCGTTAAGGGTGAGGCTGTAGTCGGCTACGCTGAACCCTTAACAACAAAGTAGATGCAGCATACTCGGCTTTCCCGAGGGGTAAGAAACGTGGACGTTTTTCTCAGTTCTCTGGATTTCACCAATACTGGATTCGACAACATCGCTCAAAATGCGCTGAAACACTGAACAATATTGCTTTTGAAGTCGTTCTGACATGTTTCTTATACAACTTTAGGGTAAATATGACCGACACCAAGCCTTATATCTCTCTGTGCCTCATCGTTAAAAACGAAGGACCTTCCCTGAAACGGTGCCTCCAGTCCTTCTCCGGCGCATACAATGAACTCATCGTTGTCGACACCGGCTCGGAGGACGAAACGGTTGAGATCGCAAGGGAGTTCGGGGCACGCATTGATTTCTTGCCTTGGCAAGATGATTTCAGCGCTGCCAGAAACCACGCATGCAGCCTCGCAAAGAGCGAATGGGTGGTGATGGTCGACGGAGACGAAGCTCTCGCTCCCGGTGGTACGGCCCAACGTCTACCTGGAATCCTTCGCCAGGTACCCCCTCGTGTAGACAAGCTTTTGATCGAACAACGTACTATGTTGAAAGACGAAACGGTGAGTCTCTTCGTCGATCGTATCTTTCGACAGGCCGCCGGCCTTTTTTGGAAATACCGGATTCACGAGGTCCTCGAGACACCTCCCGAACGTACAGCCATGACCCATGATTTCTACTTGCTCCACGACAACAGCCTGAAACGGCGCGCCGACAGCCGGATCCCCCCGGAACGGGAAGCCATGTACCTTCGCGCCCTTACGCTGGACATGAAGGACTACCCCGAAGATCCGAGACCCGCTTTCTACTATGCGGCAACACTTCTGGGAGCGGGGCGCCCCCGGGAGGCCATGGAGGCCTACGAGCATTACTTTCGGTTGAGCGAAAACCGGGAGGCGGCACGACGGGCTGTCGCCTTCCGTGACGCAGCCACCGTTGCAGGACAACTGGGTAACCCCATCCAGCGGCGCACCCTCCTCTTTCGTTCACTGGAACACGACTGGCGGTCCGTGCACACATATCTTGCCTTGGCCGACCTGGCAGCTGTAAACAACAATCCGGACGAAACCCTCCACTGGCTCACCGTGGCTACTCGATGCGTTCCCGGCCCATCCGATCTCTACTGGACCGCTTCGACATCCTTGCCGGTGATATTTAGAAGACTTGCCGACACGTATCGTCTGAAGGGAGAAGAAAAGGCCGCCCGGCGTTGCGAAAGAGAGGCTGAAGCAGCGAAGAAGGCAGAGTGGGGACGACTGTCGCATCCCAGGGGCATGCCAAAAGCGGGCAGACCGACACAGAAGCGAAAGAAACGGTCGCCCTAATTACTCCAGAGATCTTCCGCAGGTTCCTCGGGGGCAAACGGATCGATCCCTTCGCGGATGTATTCCCGGGCCGTAGCCACCGGATCCAGGCCTCGGGTTCCCGCCACCAATGCCTCCAGTTGTTCCAACACGGCGGGTTCGGGAGGCACTTTTTCATGCGTAACATTTATCTTCTCGGGGACCCTGACAGACCCGGCAAAACCCTCATCGGTAACCTTTGATATCATCTCACCCGCCTTCACCGGGTCGTTCAGGTCTTCGATGTCGACGGCGTGGAAGTGGACCCCCGGTTGGTTTTCGTAACACATCCTCAAATAGGTGGCCCGGAATTCAATCTCCATCAGATACCAGAGCCGCAATCCGGGCAGTCCGAAGCGTCGAAACGGATCCGGCTTGAGAAACGTCCGAGAATAATCGTCATCCAGGTACCAAAGCCATTGACTGCTCTTGTTCATAAAATCCCCCCGGGAGGCATAACTCAGCAACGTGGGAATCAACGCCCGGTGAAGACGTATGAAATGCACGTCGTGGCCTGCACAAAGCCGAACTGCGTTTTCCACCAAACCGGCCTTCATCAAAACATGTGACGTCTCTACGTAGACGGGAACCCTGGCACTGAGAATACGTGCAAACTTCCTGTCCCAGAACCGTTGAACCTTCCCGACATTGCCCCGATTATTATACAGGACAAGATCAGACAGGTCCGGAGTGTCCACCCCAAACGAATCGAATGCCAGACGTTCGTGATGGACCTCTGCATACCGGAGGTTTTCATCAAAGAGGGCGGCCAGGAAGGCGGTTCCCGTACGTCCCGCGCTGAGGGTGAAGACGAAGTTCATTCTTTGTAAGGAAACCTGTTGCGCTGCACCAGGTGACAAACGCCAGGATCAAAGCAAAGTTGATTTTTACAGTCGTGTGTTCTATCCAACGAGGTCACTAACGAGATGGAGCCATACTACCAAACACCACCGGGCTGGATGAAGACGAACTGGGTTTCCAAGACATTCTTCTCGTCTTCAGTAATCACATTCTTTCGCTGGAGAAGCTCCAACAATTCCCTGATTCCTGCCTCGAGTCGACTCCAGTTAACTTCATTGTGACTTCTCATCATTGCAATTTGTCCTCGCAATATGGCAATGTCCGCCGCGTTCGATGCCGCCAGTGCGTGCCCAGGGTTTGCCATGACAAGACCTCCTTAGTTGATATTTCTTTGAAATTTTGTTTCACTTGACACAAATAATTCATCTGTATTATATTTTTTATAATTTAGTAGCGAGGAACACCTCGTGAAATCAGTTTAAAGGGAGATTTTATGCCTACCGGACCCGCGGCCAGGGTAACCGACTCTGTTTCGCCACCGCATACCCCACCGGTTTTGGGACCCGGACCAGGCAGCGTAGATGTCATTATTGGTTTTATGCCTGCCTGGCGCGGTGTTCCCGGTGCCGCCGCTGCCGCCCTGAAAGGGGCAAAACAGTCGTCCGATGCCGCAATCAAGGCCGCCGAAACAGCCTCTGCCGCCGCCCAGGGCACCCCTGGAGCCCCCGCTGCAAAAGCTGCCGAGGAGGCAACTAAGGCTGCCGCAGCAGCAGCCATGGGTAGCGCCGTCAGTGCCGCCGCCGCAGCCAGTGGTGCAGACAAGCATATATGTTCAACCCCTCTTCCTGTCCCCCCCCACGGCCCGGGCGTCGTCATCGACGGCAGTGCCACGGTCATGATCAACAACGCCCCCGCTTGCCGAATGGGAGATACGGTCCTGGAAGCTGTGGGACCTCCCAATAAAATAATGAAAGGATGCATGACCGTTATCATCGGAGGATAGAAAAACACTCGTCCGGACCAAATCGGCCTCCAAAAAAGCGCAACACCCTTCGCTCACGAAGGCTTTGCAAAGGTGTCTTTTAACTATCGGGAGCCTGCCCGGACCTTGGCCAATTCCTCGTCTGAATAAATCTTTTCTGGACCCGTTTCAAATGGCAGAGATATTTTCAGTAGATAAACAAGTGTGTCGACAGCTTGATCACAAACGCGCCGATATTGTCGCCTCCGCTGGGGACCCACCAGCTTTGCATTTGCTTTGTCCGAAAGTAGCTTCCGTGCATGTTCTGCCAGTTCGACGTCATTAATATAACGCAATGCCGCGAGGGTTTCATAACGCACGTCCGCCTCTGCGTCTGAGAGGTTTTCGATAATCTGCCTTCTGGCATCGGCATCTCCCAGCTTAGCAAGGGCCATTGTTGCACTTTTGGAGACCGGGCCAGTCTTAGCTGTTAAGGTCTTCAGTATCCCCACAGTGCGTTCCCCGGCCAAATATCCCGCACCAAGCGCTAACATTTCCTGGATATCGGTTTCTCCTCCAGTTTGAGAAAGGGTGTCCAATATTGTATCCTTGGCTGTTTCCGGTGGATTCATTGACAACTGGCCGGCAGCAGCTAACCGCACATTGACATTTTCATCAGTCAGCCCCTGCCCCAGGATATGCCCTGCAGCCTCGCCACCTATGCGTCCCGCACCCACCACTGCAATCTGCCGCGAGCGATAGTCGGGCATTTTCATCGCATTTTCAAGTGCTGGAAAGGCGGACGCCCCAAGAGCAATAGCATGATCGGCTGCAGACCAATTTCCTTCTGCCAATAATCTTTCTAACTCTTCAACAGTAACCATTACATTATCCTCTCCAAGATTTTCTTGCCGAGAGCCTCTTGTCGGTTCAGCGCCGCCACAACCGGAATTAGTAACGGACAAAAGTATTCCAAAAACCACTAACCCTAAAAGACTTGAATATTTTCTCATGGTCCTGCGGGTGCCGCCAGCCTTCCTGCTGTCCTCTGGACTTCTTGCATTTCCCAGTCAGTCCTATCCTGATCTAGTTGCTTAACGGCAAGCATTGCACCAGGTTGTCCCGCACCGTAGCCAATATTATCACGATAAGGCATGTTCGCATCCGGTAGCAAATTCGTATAAGCCCACATCAGTCTGCGGCGTGATACCATATCGTCCCGGACATCCCGACCGGTCCCTGGGCTGGCAGGATCATCCACGGTATTTACATGGATGAATACACCTCTGGGATCGTTCACAAGATTCAAAACATGCCCCAGCTCGTGAGCGATTGTTTGACCGCCTCCGGTCATATCCGCAATAAGCGAACCAAACGTGTTACGACTTGTTTGTGCACTCGAGGCCGACCCTCCTACCTGATCAACTTCTGCGGCACCGCCAATCTGAGGGACGAAATACATATTCACCGCTCCGTTGACCCGGCTGAGTGCCGTCGTCTGTTCAAACTCGTTGGTCATGTCGTTGACCATTCCGCGATTGGCAAAATTCAAGGCGCCGCCACGATTAATGCCGGCATCCAGTATGAATTTGATTCCGTATGGGAAATAAATACTATTGGTTTCCCTGATTAAATCTTGAATGTCAGCATCCGTACGGTTTGACTGCGCCGGGACCGGTGCACCATGGGAGTCGTTGGCAATCGCCCCGTTAATTGTCGGTACATGGGCGACAACGCGTACGTCTCGCAGTCCGCTTACGACCATGCGCAACCGATGAATGATCGGGCCGTCCGCTGCCCCAAATCTCACTTCCAAAAAGCCGTTTCCCGTCGACTTTGCCTTAAACTTGATAATCATTTTCTCATTATTTGGCAATTTGGTTCCTGGAGCCGGTGAAACTACTTCAAATCGGCTGTCATCCGAGGTCGTCACATAGAGATCTCCTGCATTCTCCATATCGCGTCTGATTAGACGAACGCGGGTCTCAGGTATATCCCCCTCTGCAAGGGACTCATCCAGGCCTACCGGCAGGAGCGCACTCCCGTGACGAAACGGGACAAAACCGCGATCGTCAGGATCAGGGGCATTGGCATCGGGTGGACCGGAGTCCACATTGGCGTTGTTCGAGTCCGGTGCTCTTGAAAAACGAACCGGTACAATTCTGGTCCACTTTCGGACACGCTTTCCGATTGTCACCTCTTCTATTCACCTCCGTTATCACGAATCAGTCGATTAAGCGTCCTTAAGGATCCCCGTCCACACATGGCATCGGGAAAAAGGTCGTTGTCCGCTTGAAAATCAAGAATAGCTCGCTCCGTTGCTTCATTCGGGTTGTTAAATGTGTCTGCACGCCGGTTATCCCCGTGCAGTGGCCCTGCGTAAAATCCCAACATGTTCAAGCGCTGTTGCACACCTCGCATTTCTGAAACAGGATGGAGAGCTCCGGACAAGCTTATCCGGTATTCCGACCCGAGAATTCTCAACGTCGCAACCGTACCGGGCGCCATGCGCAGTCTTATTTTGCCGTCGTTACCCGTAGTGCCGTTTCGTGCAGGACCTCCATCAATCGTGATTTGGTAATCCAGCCCTCCAATCGCACTGTCGGCTCGCATTCCCGGATATTTCTGAAAAAAGATTTCGACAACCCGTCGTCTTATTGCAGCGTGACCGTCTGCACCTTCAGCCCGTCGTGCAACCGCATGTCCACCCTCAGCCATAAAAAAATCCCCTTCGGTTATTAGGAACCGTGAATTTCTATTAACTTATCTTTAGTAGGCTCGTTTATCTGTCCATTCTCTTCAAGGCCGTAATTTTTCTGAAAATCTTTAAGGGCCATCTCGGTGGAGGAATCTAATTCCTCGTTGATTTCTCCACATTCATACCCTAAATTCAACAATCGTTGCTTGACACCGCTACAGGTCTCTATTGGATTCAGTTCTCCCAGTGAGATGGGTATCAAGTCATCCTCCGTCATCAATACCCCATCTTTGGCACCGGAAGGAATTCTGTGTTCCAGTTTTCCATCACTGTCGGTCGTTCCTTCGTAGGTTCGACCGTCAATGTGAAGCGTATAATTAATATTCGCTCTAGGACCGTCGTCTTCATCAAGCAATTGCAAACGAAGTGCTACAGGTGTTCCCTTTTTCCGAAATCGATGTCTCTGTTCTGTCGCACACGATTCCTGTTTATCTGTTTTATCAGGTATTACTAGAACGTCTCCGGCGTACAATACATTAAGGTCTTTTCGCTCATTTTTTAGTTCACTGTTGTCCGAATCGTTGGCTATCGTCTCCGGAAACAATCCGTACCTTTCGGCGATACTTGATAAGCACTCACCCTGTTTTACTTTGTGCTGCTTCGGCATCACGCCTTCTCCCATGCATCTTTGTCCAGGTCAGGAAAACTAATCTTACATTCCCCAGGATCGATTCCGGTAACTCTGGCCATTCCATCCGAATCTGTTGTACCAGTAGCAATCGTTTCCCCATCGGGAAGGGTAACCCGATATCTTTCTCCCGAAACGGGGTTGTCATCTTCATCAACTAATTCGAGCTCAATCCAGGTCTTTTCTTCGTCTTCCTCATCCTCCGACGTAGATTCAACATGGGAAGGGGCATCATATGCAGCATCCATCCCGGCGACCGCCGTCCCCGCGACTGCAGCCGCCAGAGGGCTCACTGGAGAAACGGCATTTCCCGCCGTGCCTGACAATGCAGATCCACCACTATTGATATTGATCAACGTCCCCTTGATAAAAATACCCCCGGGATTGATGGTAATGAAGTTACCCCCTACTTTAATCGTCAGGCCGCTCATTCCTTCCAGAACCAAATTCATTCCCTTGACGTAGAAATCACCACTCACTTGATCACTGTGGTTGCCCTTGAAGACTTCGATCACGTCACCGTTCACCGTCAATGATCTGGATCCGTTTACTTCTATCGCCTCTTTTCCTCCTACCTTCACATTTCGGTCCCTGGCGATATCATTCATCAAATCTTGCTTTACTTTAATATGCTTATCCCGCTCAACCTGATCAATCTTATCTCTGGATACAACCAAATGTCGATCTCTTCCAATCCACTCTTTGCGGTCATTCTTTATCCGGATGTCTTGGTTCTTTTCCCCGTGAACGAAGATTTCCTCTTCCCCCTTCTTGTCCTCGAAACGGATCTCATTAAACCCGTCGCCGCCGATGGAGCTATTGGTCTTGATCGTACTCTTGGTCTTCTCATCGGGAAGGGAATAAGGCGGCATATTGTCGGCATTGTAGACCCTTCCCGTGATGATGGGACGGTCGGGATCGCCTTCGATAAAATTAACCAAGACCTCCTGCCCGATTCGAGGCGTAAAAATAGCACCGTAATTGCCTCCGGCGAATGTGCTTGCCACCCGAATCCAGCAGGAACTGTTCTCGTTTCGGCCTCCCAGCCGATCCCAGTGAAACTGCACCTTCACCCGGCCGAACTCATCCGTATATATTTCCTCTCCGTCAGGGCCGGTTACAATCCCTGTCTGAACACCTTCTACAGCCGGTTTTGGGGTATCCCGTTGCGGTCGGAAAACCACGGATGACGGAATCCCAGTGAATTCGTTTGAGTAGAAGATATCTCCGGCCCTACTTTGTTCTTCCAGAACTTGAGGTTGGGATCCCAAATGCCGAATATCAATCAGCAGGTATTCCTGGTTGAACCCATCCGTTTCATGGTCCATTAAACTGAAGGTAAACCCCGGTACGAAGCGAGCGCAGCCACCTTTCCCTGTACCCTTGTCCATGGGCATGGCGGCCTCTTCCAGGCGAATCCGGGCAAGGGCCTGCCCTGTGTTCTGAATGCTGTATTCGCCCGGGTAATCGTAGACTTCCAGGTTCTGAAAGCTATCCGCTTGTTCTTCCGACATGAGATCAACCGAGGGTTGCTGAAAATTATAATCGGTGTGGGCAAATTTCCCCGGCCGAATCCGGCGTGACAGTGAGAACGAATTGACAAACTCCCGGTCGGGCACCCTGGCATCCGCCGGATGAAATTCAATCTCCGTCTCCCCCTCGATCGGCTGGTAGTTGACCGTACCATCCCCGAAAACCAACAGGTGTTTGTCTTCTTCATGCTCGAAGAAATAGAAGATCCCCTCCTCTTCCAAAAGCCGTGAGATGAAATTTAGATTTGATTCGCGGTACTGAACACAATACGGCCTGGCTTCGTATTCCTTTTGCAGCCGAAACGCGAAGTGATCACTTGTAATTTGTCGATCCTCAAGAATCTGCTGAACGATTTCGGGAATTGTCTGGTCTTGAAAAATCCGACAATCTTGTTCCAGAGAAAGGAGCCATATGGACGGAACAAGAACCAGGCGGTAAAGATTAAAACGCCCCGACCGTCCGCCCTGGCTGAACTCACTCACAATGCCGTGAAAGAAACGGTCGGTATCTTCGCTCAAAATCGTCAGGAGGCCGATCTTCCCGACTACTTCATCAAAACCTACGTCGTCTTCACTACCCAAATCAAGGACCACCTGAAAGGGGGCTGATATTCCCTCGGCCGCCGAGAAACTCGCCACCCGAAACTCCAAATCATTAGATTCCGGAATCTCGAAACGAAACCGCTCCGGTCTTGCTTCTCGTTGTTCAGGCATTCCCATCCTCCAATTACATCATTGTTTGTAAGGAAACCTGGTGCTTTGCACCAGATTACAAACGCAAGGATCAAAGCAAGGTTGCTTTTGCCTTTTCGGTCTTGGGCCGAAAATTCAAGCCACCCGCTATGCGGGTGGTCCTTGACTCGGGCAAAGCGCCCGTCAGGATTCTTAAAGTGCATCTCCCAAGCGGTTGAGACCCCCGGCGGAGTCATTTACCCGAATCCTATCTCAAAGCCCCCATCTTCAGCGATGCCCAGGTGAACTTCCGCCGGCATCGCTTCGTCACTCATTCTTGTCAGGATTTCTTGTGACATCTGTGGCAAGATTGTTCCCCTCATGATGTGATCGATGTTTCTCGCTCCGGTTTCCACTTCCGTACACCGGTTGGCAATCTGTTCCACCACTTTTGGATCGTAAATAAGTTTCATCTTGTGGGTTTGAGCGACTCTCGCAACAAGTTTGTCCAGTTTCAGACAAACAATATCTTTCATGATATCTTGGGGAAGCGTATAGAAAGGAACAATATTCATGCGCGCCAACAATGCCGGCTTAAAGTGGTTACTTAGGACCGGACGTATCGCTGACAGCAGCGTCTCATAAGACGGCCGTTCCCCGTCACCACACATTTCGGTGATTACGTCGGTAGCCAGGTTACTGGTGAGAAAAAGGACCGTATTCTTACAGTCGATCAACCGTCCTTCACCGTCCGAAAGGGTTCCTTTGTCAAACACCTGATAGAACAGGTTCATCACCTCCAGGTGCGCCTTTTCCACCTCATCTAAAAGAACGAGGGAGTATGGTCGTTGCCGAATGCCTTCCGATAGAACTCCGCCTTCGCCATAGCCCACATACCCAGGTGGGGAACCGATCAATCGACTCACCGTGTGTCTTTCCTGGAACTCACTCATGTTGATGGTCACCATGAATCGTTCACCGCCGAAGAGAAGATCCGCCACGGCCAAGCCGGTTTCCGTCTTACCCACACCGCTGGGCCCAACAAGAAGGAACACCCCCATGGGTTCCGACGGATCCTTGAGACCGGCCTTGGATGCCTTGATGACTTGGGTAATGGCCTCGAGAGCCTGGTCCTGTCCCTTAATCCTCTCCTTCACGCTCGCCTCCAGGCCCATGACCGTTCTTGCCTCGTCCCGCATGACTTTTCCAAGGGGTATGCCTGTCCAATCCGAGACGACTTTTGACACAATATCCGGATCCACCTCGATCCGGATCAAGGGCAAATCACCCTGGAGTTCACGAAATTCCTTTAAGGCCCCGTCGATCTCGCTTCTGAGTGCTTCGGTTCGCTCCGTTGCCTTTTCTTCATCGTGTCCTTGAACCTCGTAAAATTCTTTTCTCAATTCAATGACCTTCGTTCCGAGCTCCTGTTCCTTCAGCCATTTGTCTTTGAGCCGGACGAGTTCGTCATTCAGTGTCTCCAACTCTCCACCAATAGCTTCCAATCTGTCCGGATCGATCTCAAAACCATGCACTTGATCCCGTTCCAAGGCAGCCTTTTCCCGTTCCAAAGCTTGAACACGACGCTCTCGATACTCAACGACGTCCGGTTTTGCCGTCAACAGGATCTTTACCCGTGCAGCACTGGTGTCAAGAAGGTCCACGGCCTTATCCGGCAATTGTCTTCCGGAAATATAACGGCCGGCCAGTTCCGCAGCAGCGGCAATGGCATCGTCCCGCACCACTACGCCATGGGCCTCTTCATATTTCTCCTTTAAGCCTCGAAGGATCAATACGGCCGTTTCTTCCGAGGGTTCATCCAGTTTGACCAGCTGAAATCGTCGTGCCAGGGCCGGATCCTTCTCCACATATTTTTTGTACTCCGACCACGTGGTCGCCGCTACCGTCCTTAATTCTCCCCTGGCCAGCGCGGGTTTCAACAGGTTGGCTGCATCACCGCCTCCCGCTTGGCCGCCGGCGCCGATCAACGTGTGGGCCTCATCGATAAACAGGATAATCGGCTTGGGAGAGGCCTTCACCTCATTGATAACGGACTTGATACGATTTTCAAACTCACCCTTCATTCCGGCCCCGGCTTGCAGCAGACCCATGTCCAGTCCCAAAATAGAAACGTCGCGTAACAACTCGGGCACATCGCCTTCGACCACACGAAGAGCCAGGCCTTCAACCACGGCCGTCTTGCCCACACCGGCTTCTCCGACCACGATCGGATTGTTCTTGCGCCGCCGGCCGAAAATATCCACCATCTGCCGAATTTCCTCGTCCCGCCCGAAGACCGGATCAATCTCTCCGGCAGCCGCCCGCTCCGTAAAATCAATGCAAAAGCGTCCCAGCGCCGTATCTTCGCCGGGTGGACGGGCTTCAGCTGCGGGTTCCTCCCCCGGGACAGGATGTTCAACAGAGTTTTTTTCAATGGTCCAAAATTGAGATACCAAGGCGTCTCGACTGATGCCGGATAAGAGATCGACATAGGATCCCGTGGCAAACTGTGTGGGGTTGTTGACAAGCGCCATCAGCAAAGCCCCCGATCGGATTCGGCCGGCTTCCAGATCTACTGAGCCGATCAACCATGCCTCCTGAAACAACTCCATGAGCAATGGGGAAAACACTGGCTTGGCCGCATTTCCCGTTTTGAATTCCTCGATGGTCTGCCCAACAGACTTTTCAATTCGACCGGGATCGATATCCAGTTGCCGCAAGATCAAGGGCGCGTCTGCCTGAGGTTCTTCGAGCGCCTTTGCCAAAAAATGCTCTACCGTCACCTCATAATGGGTCCTGGAGACACAAAGTCCCGCCGCTGCTTCCAGACACTTTCTACAATAAGTATTTAACCGCCCCAATAGTGATTTGATGTCGACTGTAATCATGCTGATCTCCTACCTTGGATGGTTTATATTCATTTTGCTGGTTGCATCCGTTCAAGTCTGCTACGGATAAAAAACAGCTTTTACCTCTCCGACATCCTTCCCCCCAAAAAGCCAAGTGTCCAAACCTAAACGGGACCACGCCGAAGCACCCAAACATGTGGAACGCGCTTCGCCTTTACATAGGGTAATCGCCACGTCATATTTCAGCGGGTCCGTTACGTATAGGCTGGTCAGCGCCGTTAATGTGTTATAGCGAGTTCCTCCGGGCAGGAGATCTTGAAAGGTCTCTCCAGCCAAAGGCCCCAATTCAAGCCGAAACTTGCCCATACGGTCCGGAATTTGTTTACCCACATAACAGTCCCTACCTAAGCTGGATCCTCTGCGACCCATCGAGGATCGCTGGTCTTCAGGGATTGTCGCCATATTAAACCGGCACGCCTGGACATGGACGGGAATATCGCCCAGGGCATCCTGAACAAGCGATCTCAATCCCGACGCCGACCGGGGAAACTGGCTGAAAAGCCCAATGTAGCGAAGCAATCCATAGGCATTCGGAACATTTTCTCTGACTGCTTTCTCACCCAGCCCCAACAAGCAATAGAGCCTCTCGATGTGTTCCTCATCGTGTTCCTCAACCACTTGGAGGAACTGCCTGTACTTGCTCCATGCCTTAAACAAGAGCAAATAGAGGCGATTGTTAAATACGTCCAAAAACTCTCGGGTAACTGATTCATCGGAAGCGGCCTCGTCCATCAGGTCTTCGGTGTAGAATGTAGGCAATGGTGAGGAGGAACCATATAATCCCATAAAGGTGGCCGTCACCTGAAAATCCACCTTTTCCTCGCCGACCTCTTCCTCAACCTTGCTTACGTCCGCTGCAGGAAAGCCGAGGGATAGATCGGGCCGGATTCGGACACCATGCATCTCTTCGGCAGGCAACATTCCGGACTCACCCCCTGAAGATACAAGGAACCGCAATAAACGCATCACTTGAAAAAAGGAAAATGAATATCCTTCATTCAACAAATGCGCCTTTAAATCAGCGGATGTTCTCCGATTCTCGCCGGCCACTGATATCGGTCTCCTCTCGATACCTCTTCGACAGTCAGTTGGGTATATGTGTTCATCGAGGCATAAGAACCCAAGAAACTATCGAGCACCGAGCCAAATAAAAAGAGGTCCCCCGGACCCGCAAAGTGATCCTCCCGCAGGCGGATAAGGATATCTTGCCCCCGCATCATTACCCCCGAAACAATTTTGCTTGTCGGCGAGACGCTAACGTCTTCAATTCCTGAAATTCGTTTCTGGTTGGCAAGCACTCGAGCCCGATCCCGAGTTTCTTCAAAAACATAGAGCCCCAAAATAGCCCTAAGGCTTTCAGCTTTCCCCAGAGACTGATAATTTAAAGACAAATGGGAAAGGAGTCGCCACAACAAATTCTTCCCTAAGGGGGGCAGCACCGCCGCTGAGGGAGCCCTGATATTGAGAAATTCGGCAAACTCGGGGGAATCACTCGTGGGTACTGAAATGTCTCCGGCTTGCAGATTCTCTGCCAAAGCACCATTGGTGCACTCCAACTGAAGGGAAAGGGTCTCAGATGCCGCCAATTTCATTTCAGGAGGGTAAGCCACCGACAGATAGACCTCAGAGACATTCTTGGTCGGTGATTGCCTTACAGACAAATGGTAACGGGGCCTTCCCTCCCCTCGCGGACTAAAGACATCAAAGGGCGCAAAGGTTCGTTGCTCTGCAGTCCCCTGGACGAAGCCTACCACACGTTGTATCGAATAGACCTGATAATGTTCGGGTGAACCGCCGGTTGAACGTACCGGGTATTCCGTCGATTTGTGATCAATCCGGATCGGCTCTGCATCCTGAGGGAAAATATTCACTGCAGGTGTTGCCGATAATACAAAATGTTGCTTTCTTATCCTTGGACGGTTAAAAGGCAATTCATCGAGTTCGAATAAAACCTCAAAGCGATTTCCCCCACCCCGCTCGACCCATCGATTCCAGCCCAAAAGATCCAAGAAAAGAAATCTTTCGGGAAACACGAAATATTCTTGAAGAATCCGATAGCCTGGAAAAGATCGGGTCGGATAAGGGATTAGCCCTTCGTTACCGGAAAACCCAACTGGTTGGATGTTTTCGGCGGAGAGTCGAATCGGATGTCCACCGTCCAGCGGCGTGATTATTACTTGCCGCAAATAACGCCGCAGCAAAAGATACAAGTCCCCGGCCTCTCTATAATCCCCCGCAAGGAAGAACCGAAGCGTGGTTGGGGACCAGTCTTCGAGCTTGAGTCCTCGTAGTTCGAAAACCAGACGAATGGCAGGCGGCTTACCCGCCGCTTCCACCAAACCGGCCTCCGTCAACTCAATGGGATGAAGTTCCACATCACAACAGGTCCGGAATGTACAAGAGGTGCCTTCAACGGGCACGGAATCGAGATGCGTGCCCGCCGGCACCGAAGCCGACTGCTTGAGCGTCGGCTTCGGCCGAAACCCAACCACCGTGGATGATGGAATGGGCCGTAAATAGTGGGGCCATATGAGACGGATCAGCTCATGGATGATTTCCGGGAAATCATCGTCCAGCTTTTGTCTCATGAGGGCCGTTAGGAACGCCACGCCCTCCAAGAGCCTCTCTACGTCAGGATCAGTCGTAGCACCACTCAACATAGGGGCTATCGCAGGGTGCGACTCGGAAAATTCCGCCCCGAGGTCTCTGAGATTGGCCAATTCGTCTTGAAAATAACGGTTAAACATAATCAATCGTGACGTTTAGTTCTTTGGTATGAAAGAGTCCTGTAAGATATTCGCCCATCGATATACCGATGCGGCAACTGCTACCCGAGAACGCAGCCAAAACAACATAGCAAACCTCTCCCGGAGGCTATACATACTGCGTCCCCTTACGCTTACCGTCTCACACTAATCCGACCGTCCGAACCCACTGTGCTTTCAAAACTCACGGAGTCCTTGGCGCCGTCTACGGTCAGCCTCCCCTTGATTTGAAAACGAAGTGCTAGGACGTCTTCTCCCGGTGGAATAAAACGGACTCGCACACTGGTTAGGCGAGGTTCATATTTCTGTACCGTTTGCTTGATCGATCTCTCAAAGTCCCTGACACCGTCGGGATACATCTGAACCAGGTCCGTAAAGTCCGGCACACCATACTCCGGCCCGATAGGAACATTTCCCTGTCTGGTGTTGAGTATCCGCTGAAGGTGGTTCAAGACCGATTCAAGGATTTTCCGTGGATCGTCCTTTTCCCGCCGATGCGGCGCATCCTGCCACGCCTTTATTCGTTCAAGCAATCTATCTTCTCGCATTTACCATCCAGCTTTACATCTGAAATTGGTATAGGCAGGTTCGGCTAGCACTTCTCCACTGCGATCGGGACAGGCCCCGGTCACGCCACCCCTGAATTATCGCCGTATCCGACTTTAAAATCTACGCACGCTGTGACCAGTGGTCAACATGTTCAACACCGTCAGGTACGTAAGTCCAGCTGATATAGCCGAACACAAACGTAACCTCCTCCGTCGGCGGGGCGTTGGCGGACGCGGGGTCGATGGTGTCCGGGCTGACTCTGACAACCGAAGCGATTCTTCCCTCTTGGATCTCAACGGTAAAAAACTGTTCGGTCGTCCCGTCACCGGCCGGATTGGGCCTGAAAAATTTGAAGGTCGCCTCAATGACTTCATTGTCACACAAGGCCTTCGCCAAAAGGGGCGAGCTTTTGTCGATCCGCTTCACGACACGTAAGGGTTCGTATGTTCGTTCCCCGCTAGCCATGCCACTTGAGGCTTCTCGGGCAGTACGAACCGAATCTTCGAAGGAAAGGCACTCAATCGAATCTTCACGGTCCATGGAGAGAATAGTAGAGTCTCCGTCAATCTTGGTCCCGTTTGCCGTCAAATAAAGATGCACTGTCATTGCCATGGTTCAGATTCCTCCTTTTAATTTATTCTTTATCCAGTTTCCCTACCAGGGACAGTGTGAAGAAAGCCCCCATGTATTTGAAGTGGGGTCTGACCTTTAACCCGACTTTATACCAACCCGGTTCCCCTTCTACATTCTCAACGGTCACTTGGGCTTCCCGAAGTGGTCGTCGACTGCGAACCTCAGGCGCCGGATTCTCCATATTGGCGACATATTGCCTGATCCAGAGATTCAGTTCTCTTTCCAGGTCACTTCTCTCCTTCCATGTACCGATATTCTCTCGTTGAATGACCTTCAGATAATGGGCCATACGATTGATCACGAACATATAGGGAAGTTGGGTACCCAACTTGTAGTTGGTTTCCGCTTCTTTCCCTTCTTTGCTAATGCCGAAAAACTTCGGTTTCTGAACGGAATTGGCAGAGAAAAAAGCGGC
>Ga0180435_10000679_pt1 | contig 35929 bp, 30 predicted proteins | sample SS_ome_3_FD_132467 | JGI IMG/M metagenome (GOLD analysis project Ga0180435, IMG submission 132467) | Hypersaline lake sediment archaeal communities from the Salton Sea, California, USA - SS_3_S_1 metaG | ecosystem: Environmental > Aquatic > Non-marine Saline and Alkaline > Hypersaline >... | reverse complement strand
GAAGATCAGCGCCAGACCGACTGCTGGAAAAAATCCGCGACTTCTCATCCGCCCATACTAGCCTGATCTATTCATCAAAATCTACTGCAAATGCGTATCTCACGTCATCTGAAGGACTTCTTGCCGAATGCCGACCTCGACGTGCCCCGGCACGACGGCCCCGGTTATCAACACTTGACCTTTGCAGGCGCCGCCTAGTACATTGGCAATGAATCGGGGCGGTTTCTTGACAGGGCGAATGAGTCTTACGAGGTGGATCAAATTATGGCCGAAGTAACACTTGAACAGGCTCCGCAGGCGGTCAAAGACCTTTTCAATAAAGGTTTCTCGGCTTTCGAGCGCGGCAACCTGGACTACGCCATCGATCTCCTGTTGCAGTGCGTGGAGATGGAGCCGGGCCTATTGCGGGCCAGGAAATTCCTGCGCGGAGCGCAGGTTCAGCGTCTGAAACGACAGAAACCGACTGCGCTGAGCAGTATCATAAACCAGATTACGGGATTGCCGCTGGTCGTCAAAGCCATGCTGCTGACGCAGGCGGGCAAGGGGGGCAAGGCGGTAGTCGCGGCCGAGAAGCTGCTCTGCAAGGACCCGCTGAACATCAATTTCCTGCATGTCTTTGCGGACGCCGCCGACAAGGCCGGTCTTCCGGAAACCGCTATCCAGACCCTCGAGATTGCGCGCGACCATTTTCCCGACAACGCCAAGGTGCTGCTCTGGCTCGGCGATCTCTATGTTGAAGCCGGCGCCACCAAGGACGGTCTGGCGTGCTTCGAGAAGCTGGCCAAACTCAAGCCGCAGGACCCCGAAGTGGTCAGGAAGCTCAAGGATGCCATGGCTCTCAACAGCATGGCCAAGGACGGTTGGACGGAAGCGGCGGATACCGGCGGGACGTTCCGCGAAATGGTCCGCGATACCGAGGAAGCCGTTACCCTGGAACGTGAAGCCAAGGCCGTCAAGAGCGACCGCGACGCGGACTCGCTGATCGCCAACGCGCTGGCCAAGATCGAGGCCGAGCCGGAGAACATAAATTACTACCGCTCGCTGGCGCGACTCTACACGCAGAAACACGCCTACGACGAGGCTGTCCAGACGCTGGAGCGGGCGCTCGAAATCAGTCCCGGCGATCCGGAACTCGATCAACTTATGGCGGGCGTACGAACCGAACAGTACGACCACCGGATTGCCGAATTGCGGTCAGCCGGCGACAGCGCCGGCGCCGAGGAGGCCGAGGCGGAGCGGAAGGCATTTGTGGAGCAGAGCCTGGTGGAAAGGATAAAGCGGTACCCGAACGACCTGCGCCTGCGTTACGAGCTGGGTGTGGCGTTGTTCAACAAGCAGCAGTACAACGAAGCCATTCAGCAGTTTCAGCTCTCGCAGCGAAGCCCGAAACATCGGGCCAAGTCGCTCTATTACCTGGCGATGGGCTTCAAGACCAAGGGGCAGTACGATCTGGCGCTGGAACAGTTGGAGGCGGCAGCCGCCGAAATGCCCACGATGGACAACGCAAAGAAGGATGTCATCTACGAGATGGGGCAGCTTGCCGAGACCACCGGCGACACCGCCAAGGCGGCCGAATACTACAAGACCATCTACCAGGTCGATATCGGCTACAAGGATATTGCCGAGAAGATAGAGAATCTCTACAAGCAGGCCCAATAGCCGGCCCGCGTCTAGTCGGGCGGGGAAGGCCAGGCGCCTTGCATGGCCTGCTCAACGATATCCTTCGTATCGCGCGGAAAATCGCAGCGCAGCATCCACTTGATAAAGCCCTTATCGTTCTCGATTATGCTGGACAGCGGAGTGCCCTTCTTTCTCCCGAAGTTCAGTACGATCGTTTTTCCCGACCATTTCAGCTTGCCGGTGCGGTCGACCCAGGAAGGGTGGCGTGGATTGCAGTAGGCGTCCAGAGCTTCGACGTCTCTCGGCAGGTCGCCGTAGCGGTCCATCTGGGCTTCCAGCACCCGGAGCGTGGCGTTTGTATCAGCCTCCGCACCGTGCGCATCCAGGTGCATCTCTCCGCAGTAGAAAGCCAGGGCCGCGGTCAGATCGCGCGGTTCGCGGCGGTGGTAGATGCGCTGAACATCAACTACGCGGCGCCCCTCGACTTCGAAAGCGAGACCCGCCCGCCTAAATTCTTCCACGAGCATGGGAATATCGTAACGCAGGCAGTTATACCCTCCGAGGTCGCAATCCTTCAGAGCCTCGTCGACTTCCGCCGCGATAGCGGCAAATGGAGGGCATGCGGCTACGTCCGCATCGCTTATCCCGTGAATCTCGGTGGCGCCGGGAGGAATGGGAATGCCGGGGTTCACGCGGAATACCCGGGAGTTACGGTCGCCGTTCGCCATGATCTTTACGATCGCCAGCTCGACAATCCTGTCGGCAACCGGGCTTGTGCCGGTGGCCTCGATATCGAATATCGCCAGAGGCCGTTCAAGTTTCAGCTTGAGCGCGATTGGTTCTCCCTTCGGCTGCATGCGACCGATGGTAGGCACACCTTGCAAGCGGATGCAAACCTATACGGCCGTAATTGATCGAAAGGCTTTGCTGTTGACACGGAGTGGCTCAGCTTCCATCATGGTGCGGTTGTTTTCGAAGAGAAGAAGGGGGTGTCGAAAGATGTCGCAGCATCCAAGTCTGAAACTTGCAAGCAAGATCCAGGTGAAACGCAACGTGCTGAAGCGCTTCGAGCGGATAGATATCATGAAGGCGCGCGGGAAGTGGAAGGACGGAGACCGCGCGAGCGGACTGCCCAAGACCAAGGCCGAACGGTAGCTTTTCAAGCGGAGGTTTGCGATGCGATTCCGGACCGCAACGGGGCTGCTGACGGGGCTGCTGACCGCCCTCTTCGCGCAGGCGTCCCCCGACACGGTCCGGGTCACCGGAAACAATGTGAATCTCAGGTCGGTTGCCGGCGCGGACGGGGAAGTTGTCGGCCAGGTTTCGAAGGGCGATCTTCTCGAACGGTTCGGGACGGAAGGCGAATGGACCCGCGTCAAGCCGCCTGAAGATGTCGCCCTCTGGGTCTACGGCGAGCTGCTGCAGGGCGGGGTGGTGGCCGTGCCCAAACTGATGGTGCGGGGCGGACCGGGCATCAACTACAAGGCCGTGGGGCACCTGGTTGACGGCGACAGGGTAACCGTCCGCGGCGAGCATGCGGGCTGGTTAAGCATCGCGCCGCCTCCAGGCTGTTTTCTCTGGATCAGCAGCGCGTACGTGCAGGACGCCGCGCAAGGCGGTCCGGCGGAAGTCCCGGCGCTTTCCGAAAAGCGTCCGGACGCCGTGCCGGCTGTGCCCGCGGCCGTCCCCCGTCGGCAGCCGGTTCCTGCCGCGACGGGCAGCGATAACGTTGCCGCAACATCGCAAACCGTGCAACGGCGTCGTGAGGCGGCGCAGTCCGGGCGGACGGTCGTGGAAATCAAGCCGCCCATTGTCGACCCCCGCATCCTCGTTTCTTCTCGCGACCAGGGGCGTCCGGTTGAAATCAGCGGTCTGCTGCGTCCGGCGGGGCGCGCGGTCTGGCGCCGGCCCAGCCGATACAGGCTTGTGCAGTACGATAACCGTGGACGCGCCCTGACCGTCTGCTACGTGATCGCAGACGAATCGCAGTTGGAAAGTATGACGGGGAAACACCTGCTCATAAGCGGGAAGGAGTACTGGGTGCAGGGGGTGCGGCATCCGGCACTGGCCGCCGAGCGCATAGCGGTCAAGCCTTGAGCCACCGCGAGGCCCGGCGTTGATCACATGTCTTCAAGTTTCCGGCGGACCGCCTCAATAATGAAATCCGGCGTCGAGGCGCCGGCGGTCAACCCCACCGTTTTGACGCCGCGAAATAATTCTGCCTGTAGTTGATCGGCCGTCTGAATGTGAACGGTCGGTTTCAGGGAGCGCGCGAGCTCGACCAGGCGCAAAGTGTTGGCGCTGTGGGCGCCGCCGACGACCACCACGGCGTCGGCCTCTTCCGCAATCTTGAGAAGATCCTCCTGCCGACGCCTGGTGGATTCGCAGATAGTATCCAGCACCGTCACGTCGCGGAACCTGCGCCGCACCGCTTCGGCAACGGCCTCATACGCCGCCGGGAATTGCGTGGATTGCGCAACCAGGCACACCTTTGCCAGTTCCGGCAGCGCCTCAACGTCGCGGGGGCCGCCAACCACATGGCCTCTTGATTCGGCGTGACCCAGCAGGCCGATGACTTCCGCGTGGCCGGCGTCTCCGAAAATGACGACGGCGCAGCCCTTCCGGGCGTGCTTGCGTATCAGCCCCTGGATCCTGGCCACGTCCGGGCAGGTGCAGTCGACGACTTCGGCCCGCAGCCCGCGCAGCATTTGCCGTCGTTCGGGCGGGATGCCGTGCGCCCGGATCAACAGAATGTCTCCGGCAACCTTTGCGAGGTCGACGGCTTCGCACACGCCTTCGGTGCGCAGCCTGGCCATCATCTGCTCGTTGTGAATCAGGGGACCGTCGGTATGCACCAGACGACCCGTCCGGCGCGCAACGTCCCTTGCCTTGCTCACTGCACGGCTTACGCCCCAGCAGAAGCCCGCCGACCCGGCCACAATCACTTTCATACCGGCAACGTTAGCCGCCCGCGGCGGCGAGACCAAGCTGAAAAACGCCGCGACAAACGGAGCTGCAATACAAGATCGCCCTTGACCTTTGAACAGACTCGGATAGCATCGGAAGCATTAAACAATGTGGTCGGCATGGATACAGTTTGAGATGGCGGGCAACGCGCTCTGGCGCTGGATGACCTTCTGCGGCATCGTGCTGCTGGCGCTGGCTATCGGCAAGGTGGGACGGCTCCTGCTGGAACAGTGGTCGGCCCGCGAGGAGCGGCGAGAACATCCGACGATTTGCGTTCTCCTGAGGGCGCTGGCCAGGCCGGCGGTGTTGCTGGCCTTCAGCATCGGATTGTGGCTGTGCCTCGCCGGCAACGTCTTGCTGTTGCCGACGGGCCTGCGGTCCGTGGCGGAAACCGTGGTCGCTATACTGATCACCGTCTCGATCGGTTACACCTTTTACAGCCTTGTCGATGTTGTCGACCACTATCTGCACTCGTTCGCCGGCAGGACGGCGAGCAAGGTCGACGACATCCTGCTGCCGCTGGTCGGCAAGAGCGTGCGCGTCACGATACTGGTGCTCGTGGTCGTCCAGGTATTCCAGACCGTCAGCGATCGCCCCCTGACGTCCATCCTGGCCGGGCTGGGCGTCGGCGGGCTGGCCGTGGCTCTCGCCGGGCAGGACACGATCAGGAACTTCTTCGGCTCGCTGGTCATCGTGGGCGACAAACCCTTCGAAATCGGCGACAGGATTGTCGTGGAGGGCAACGACGGGCCTGTCGAGTCGGTCGGGTTCCGTTCGACGCGCATCCGCACGCTGGAGGGCCATCTTGTCACGATCCCGAACGCCGAGATGGTCAACAAGGTTGTGTGCAATATCGGCAAGCGGCCGTACATACGGCGCGTGTCGAACATCACGATCACCTACGATACGCCGCCCGAAAAGGTCGATCGCGCGGTCGATATTCTCAAGGATATTCTTCGCGATCACGAGGGCATGCATCCCGATCTTCCGCCGCGGGTGTTTTTCAGCGAGTTTAACGACTGTTCATTGAACATCCTGATGATGTACTGGTATCATCCTCCCGATTACTGGCCTTACATGTCGTTCACCGAAAAGGTGAACAGGGAAATCCTGCGGCGTTTCAATGCAGAGGGCATCGAGTTTGCGTTTCCGTCGCAGACCGTCTACCTCGCCGGTCAAACGGGTCGGGATGTATCGTGACACCCGCGGGCGGCAGTGTGAACTTCTGTGGTTTCAGGTGAGTCCCAGCACGGAGTCGACCTTTGCCTGATTCGGGGAAGCGGAGTCCGATGAAGCGCCGGAAGCCCGGCCGAGGCACGGCCGTCAAGCACTGCGACAAGACACGGATGCTGCTTGTCGACGACGAGGAGTCCATACGCTTTCTCTTTCAGATGATTCTCGCGGCCGACCTGCCCGACCTGAATATAGATCTTGCGTGTAACGGCAGGGAAGCGCTCGATATGTTCTCGCGCGGACATCATGCGGTGCTCCTGATGGATCTGCACATGCCGGTAATGGACGGCCGCAGTGCGTTTGAAGCTATTCGTAAAATGTGCGGTGAGCGGCGCTGGCAGATGCCTTCGGTCGTCTTCTGCACGGGATTCGTGCCGCCTGAACCCGTCGCCAGGGCGGTGGAGGAGGATGCTTCGCATTGCCTGCTTGCGAAGCCCGTAAGCAGTCGAAGATTGATAGAGGCAATCAGGCTGCGTCTGGAGTAGCATGCGTCCACGGGTTGCGGTAATTGCGGCGAGCCGATGAAGATCATCACCGGCATCGAGGAAATGCGATCGGAGTCGACGCGCCAACGCGCCGCCGGCCGGACCGTTGCTCTTGTGCCTACCATGGGGGCGCTTCACGACGGCCACCGCTCGCTGATCAGGAAGGCGCGCGAACTGGCCGACCGGGTCGTGGTCAGCGTGTTCGTCAACCCGATCCAGTTCGGAGCCGGCGAAGACCTGGCCGCTTATCCTGCCGACGTGCACGGAGACCGTGATCTCTGTGAAGCCGAAGGCGTGGCTGTTTTCTTCCAGCCTTCGGGGGCCGGCATGTACCAGGCCGGCCACAGCACCTACGTCGCGGAGGAAGACCTGTCGCGCGGGCTGTGCGGGAAGAGCCGCCCCGGCCACTTCCGCGGAGTGACGACCGTGGTGGCAAAACTGTTCAACATTGTTCTCCCGGACCTGGCGGTTTTCGGGCGCAAGGACGCGCAGCAGGCCAGAGTGATCGAACGCATGGTGCGCGATCTCAACTTTCCGGTCCGCATTGTCGTGGCTCCGACCGTAAGGGAACCGGACGGCCTGGCGATGAGTTCGCGCAATGCTTATCTGTCGGCCGGCGAACGGCGCCGGGCCGCTTGCCTCCACGAGGCATTGAACGCGGCTAAAGGGCTTTACGCGCGGGGCGTGCGCGAAACGGATGCCCTTAAGGGAAAGATGCTGGAATTGCTGGCGGGACAACCGGCGGCCGAGGTGGAGTACGTCGAGATCGTGGACTATGAGTCGCTCAAGCCCGTCTCCGAGATCCGGGCGCCCGCCCTGATCGCCCTGTGCGTCCGTTTCGGGAGGGCCCGGCTGATCGATAATACGGTCCTGGGAACGTCCGATTGAACGAGGAAGACCCCCGGCGCGGGCCGGAAGTCGGGAAACGCCGGCGTCAAGCAGGCCGGCCCGCGGCAGACGATGGTTTATCCTTTACTGCGCTTCATCGCCAGGCTTCTGGCCTCGATTATGGAAAGAATCACCTGGTTGGGCGGCATGCCGGCGGCGGTGAAAACGACCTCGGACGCCAGTTCCGGCGCCTCGACCGCCGGATCGTCGCACAGCACTACCAAGCCCGCCCTCGGACAAAGCTTCAGGATGGCTTTCAGCAGCGCCGGTGTCTCCTGGATAATAAGCCTCTTGTCCACGATTGCGGCATCCAGGCGCCGGGCGGAGTCGGCCTTGGCCAGAATGCCGACGATATTCTCGGCATAGAGGACGTTCACGCCGAGTTCGAGAAGCCGCGAATTCAAACTGTCTTTCTTTTCGGCTGCCGGCCTGCCGAGAAGAACGGTCCAGTCCGCTATGTAAGGGCCCAGGTCGGCCGGCAGATCGATGATCCGACGCTCCTCGAAGGCCGAAGCGAAGGGTAGGATGACCCGGCAGGCCAGAGATCCGTTCGGAGCGACTATGGTCTGCAGACCTCCGCCGGCTTCAGCGAGCATTGACTGAAGCACCGAGAATATGACGCCCCTTTCGGCGTCGGTGTCCGCGGATTCCGGCGGGATAACGATCTGATCGGTTTCGACGGTGGATATGACGAGAATTCCGGCGCTGGTCCGGTCCGCTTTGAATGGAAATTCGCCACCCGGAGGCGCGGCGCGAACGTACAGGACGCCCGGCCGGCGGGCCGCATCGGCAATCAGCAACCCAAGGTTGGTAATGACCTGTTCGATCTGAATGCCGGTCATCGCGACGGCCGGCAGCGGCTGGATCTGCGCCTCCACCCGCCAGGCGTCGTGCAGCGTATCCCTGAGTGCGTTGACGGCGTTCTCGATGTGGTCTTTCGCAATGTTGGTAAAGCTTATGCTCGCCGAGGGCTTAACAAGTTCAAGCAGGTGTCCCGCCAGGGCCGATCCCCTTTCGACGCCGCGCGCTATGGCCTCAATCGACGACTGCGCTTCCGGCGAATCGGCAGGGAGGCGCGAAAGCAGGGAAGCATGTCCCGATATGGCGCAGAGCAGGTTGTTGAAATCGTACGCAACGCCGCGCGCTATCTGGCCTATCAACTGAAGCCGGGCAGCCTGCCGATGCTGCATCCGTTGTGCTTCCATGACGGTCACGTCGCTGATCAGCACAAGGTTGAGTCCTTCGGACGGCTGCGAGCGAAATCGCAGTGAACGCAAAGAATCGCCGACATTCTGACTGGCGGCGACTTCGCGGGGTTCGTCTTTTTTCAAGATCTCCGCGACGTCGGATTCGGAGAGGAAGGGAAAGGCGTCTCTCAAGAGCACGCCCTCTTCGGCCAGACCGCCTGAGAGCGAACGAGCGCCCGGGTTGGCGCCCTGAATGCGTTGCCGGCGGTCGACGGCCAGCAGGCCGTCCCGCAGGTAGTCCATGGCATCCACGACGCGGCCGATGCTTCTGCGGATTTCCTGCCTGGCCGCGAACCGAACGGCCCACATGCCGAAGGCGCCTGCGATCAGCATGAAACCAAGCGTGAGCGACCAGATCAAAACGGCAACCAGGGGGAAAGCCTCCCGGTCGACATGCAGCTCAAGGAATCCCAGCGTGTGCCACACGGCCAGCGCGGCAATCGCAAACAGGATTATCAGCAGAACCGCATAGCTGGTAGACCCCTTTGGAAAGGCCCTCATCGTCAGCCGCTATTTCCGCCTCCTCAGAAGGCGGGACTTGACACGGCTCTCAGAGACGGCCTCGTCGGCGGTTTCCCGGAGAATCTGCAGATCCTTCTCGAACTGCTTTCTCTGCGCCTCATTCTCGATGAGGTGCTTGTGTACCAGTTCCGCGCGCTCGGGGATGCCGGCTTCGCGGTAAAGCGCCTCCGGATCCGCTAGCGACAGGGTTACGAAGATTATCGTCTCCACCTGTCGTTCCATTTCCTCGGTGTGCGAGAAGATATACTTACCCACCAGAGGAATATCGCCGAACAGGGGGACTTTGCTCAACTTCTTGTCGTCCTGTGTGCTGGTCAACCCTCCGATGGCCACCGTCTGCCCGCTGCGCAGCGTAAACCTGGTGCGGATCTCTTTGACGGAGATACGCGGCCAGGAGTTCTCTCCGACAATCTTGTCGGGGAGAACGCGGCGGATCAGCTTCGGCGCGATGAATGCCTGAATCATCTCGTCGGTCTTGACCACCGGCACAACCTGCAGATTGATGCCGGTTTCCAGGTAGCCCTGTTTGATGTAGTCGGTATTGATCGTCGTGTCCAGCTCCGCGACCAGCTTGTCTCCGGGACTGTCCTGTGTGCCGCGCTGAAGCTCCGTCTTGACGATGGGCTCCCGTTCACCCACGCTGAAGAAGGCGTCTTCGGATCCGCTGGTGACTATGATTTTGGGATTGGAGACAATGCTTACACCGTCCGCCTTCTTGAGGGCGCTCAGAACCAGATCGAAACTGTCGACATCGAGGATAGCCGCCTGGCTTTCGGCAATGGTCTTGGCAAAGGTGTCCATAATGCTGCGGGACGTGGTTTCGGATATGTTGCGCGCCTCCGTCTCCGACCAGTTGCTGGAGTCGTCCGAAGTCTCGACGGTGGTGGCGACCACTTTTTCCTGGATGATCTCGTCGCCGTCCACGTTCGGGTTGGGATCGAACAGAACGTACTCAATGTCTTGGAGGGGATTGCCGTTTACGTCGTACAGGCGCTGGACGTTCTCGCCGCCGGAGTCTCCCCTCGAGGAGTTCCTGGATCGGTTGTAGTTGTCCGAAGTCAAGTGCTGATTCTCGCGCGTCTCCGTGCGCTCGATGTCACGGTTGTAAGAGAAGGGCCCGGCATTGAGCCGCATGCCGAATTCTGCAAGCGAATCCCAGCGGATGCCTAGCTGCTTGCCGGCCTCGTCGTTGAGCTCTATGAATTGTGTTTCAACGCAGACCTGCTTGGAAGGAACGTCCATCTTCTCGACGAGTTGCTTGATTTCCACCACGTTGTCTTCGGTGGTCCGTATGATCATTGCGTTACGGGAAGGAAATTGTGACAGCGACGCATTGGTTACGGCGGCCAGCATTGAGTTGACGATCGGCGCCAGCTCCTCGACCGTGGTGTAGTGCAGGAATATCGACTCTACCTTCAGGGGTTCCTGGTCCTTGGGCGGCTTGGCCACTATGCTGTAGACCTGCGAACCCGGCGTCTTCTCGACAAGGGCAAGGTCATGCACATCCAGGATCGAGCTCAGGGCCGGTTTCCACCTGACGTTCTTCAGGTTCACGGTGACGGTGCCTTCGAGATCGGCGGCGGTGGCAACGATGTTGGCCCCTGATATGCGCGTGAACATGTTGACGACGTTTTCGAGCGTCTCGTTCTCGACGGTTACGTTGATGAGATCCTCGCCTTCAGGTCCGGGCTGGATCAGAAGGTCTTGGGTTGTATCCGCCTCGATGCCGATCACGGCGTCCTCTCCCCCGACCGCCCCTTTTTCCGGCGCGGGCTCGGGTTCCGGCTCCGGCGCGGGCTCCGGCTCCGGCGCGGCCGCGGGTCCGCCTGCCGGCGCTTCCGCGGCCGGCATCTCTTCGGGAGCCATGGGCGTTTCCTGTGCCTCGGACCACGGTACGGTTCCGACGGTCAAAGCCACCACAACAGCCGCCGACACAATTGCCAGGTCAAGTTTCATCGTCTTTCCTCCTGTCTTGCTGGATAAACACCGATTTGTTCAGGCACAATACCGTCTTCCGTGACGCCGGTCACGCGCCATTTATAGACCAGTCCGTCGAGCGTAACGGTTACGATGTCGGATTCCTCGACGACGCCGACGTCTTTGAGAATTGCGAAGGCTTTCCCTTCCGTCGTCTTGCTGAGCCCCGTTACCTTGAGAAGTTTCCTGGCTTCTTCCCAGCGCACCGGGGAGCGGTTCTGCTTCGGGGCGACGGGGGCCTGATGGGGGACAGGCGCTGCCGCCACGGGCTTTGGAGGCGTCCAGCCGACGGGCCAGAATGGATCGCGCAAGGAAGCAACAGGGGTGTCCGCGGAGCCGCCGTCCGCGGCGCGCGCAACGGCAACTGCGGAAACCGCAATCAGAATCCCAGAGAAAACAGCCCATGGTTTCATCAGGTTTCCTCACCAGTTTTGGCGGCGGCCCGGCCCCGGGGCGACCTCAAGTCCCGGAGATTCTCCTTGATCGTTTCAAGCCGCGAAAGATCGGCCCACACCGGCCACTGCAGTTGGAAACTGACCGCATGGGATGCCGGGTTCTTCGATTGCCCGGCTACGGACATGCCGGAAACGCACAAGTAAGGGTTTCCCTTCTCGATGCCTTCGAGCAAACGGATCAGATCGTGCAGCCCGCATTCGGCATTCACCGTGGCAGTGTAAACGTTCAACGATCTCGGCTCGCCGCCGGCCGAAGCCTGCGGCAACTGCGAAATGCCTACTTCACGCACCTCCGCCTCCAGGTTGAGCTCGCCGGCATGTTTCTCGACAAAGTCGCGGGCGCTGAGCAAATAGTTGCCGAGTCGCGGTTTCAAAACGTAGCCCTTTTCGTCGGCGAGAAGGATAATCCGGGATAAAGTCTCAATGTTGCGGCCCCGGCTCTTGTTCATCTGGTCGATCTTTGTCTTGCTCGCCTGCAGTTTGGCGCTCAACTCCTCGATGGCGGCGATCTTTTCGCCCCGGTTGCGCATCAGGGGCCGCAGAACCCCGAACACGGTTGCATAGAGCACGAACGCCGCGCCTATTCCGATCAGGACGTAGATCTTCGTTCGCTCTTTCCTGTCTTCCGGCAGCTTCATTCGAATACCTTCTGCTTGTAAGAGCACGTGATGCCGAAGATTCGATCGTTGCGGTCAGCATCTTTTGACGGATCGGCCGCGTAAACCGGCACCTTGACCGAGTCGACGGCGGACTTGAACGGCTCGCGATTCTCGAGCGCCTGCTCGAACTGCCGTACGCTCTCTTCGGCGCCGCCGCCGACGGCCTTGCCGCGAAGATCCATTACGAAGGCGCGGGCAGGTACGTTCTTGTTCGCGGTGAGCTGCAGATTCTGATTCACGCGCAGGGTGTCCAGTTGAACCGTTGCAGGCACAGCCCTTATCAATCCGTTGATTTGCCCGTGCCAGGCGATGCGCGCCTTCTCCCACCCTTCAATTTCTTGCAGGATTGCGGCGTTGACCTGGAAAGCCTTCAGTCGCGTGTCCGCGGCTTCGCGCTGCGGTTCGGTCATATCCCATTCGTCGCTGAGAATTCTGTATTCGTGCTGGACCCGGATAAATTTCCAGACCAGTACGGCCGCCAGCAGCAAGGCAACGGCCGGACCCACTACCGAGCCGATGCGCTTGATTGACTGGACGTTGACGGCGCTGCCGCTGCGCTGCTCCGACTCCAGGATAAGGTCTACTCGCAGGTTCATGTTTCCTCAAAAGTTCCGAGGCAGGCCCCCACCGCGGCGGCGAAACGCCATTCCTGGCCCGCCAGGTCTTTCGGAAGGGCTCTGTCGGCGACATTCAGGTTTTCGAACGGATTCCAGGCCGTGACGTCGATTTCCATGGAAGACTTGATTTCGGCAAGCGAGTCGTGCGACAGGGCCAGCCCGCCCGAGGCGTAGATGCCTTCGATGCGGCAGTTCTCGCGCCGCTCGACGAAATCGCGCGACACGATCAACTGCTTGATCAAGGGCTCCATGATGTCGCTCACCGACTGTGAAATGTCGAAAGAACCGTCGGTTACGATGCCCTGCGCCGTTTCGCGGTCGACTCCCAGGGTGTTCTGAACTTTCTCGAGCAGGGCCTCGGTGCCGAAGCTGAAACGTCTGACCAACGCCAGGACATTGCGGTTGAAGAGGGCGAAGGTTGTGACCCTGGCGCTGAACTCGACAACCCCCACGGCGCCGTTTGAATGGGCGGCCCCCGCCGACCTAAGAAAGGCAGCCATGGCCGCCAATCCGGATATCTCCAGGGAATACGGGGCGGGAGGCCCCGCGGGCAGCATTAACGGCAACACGGCGGCTTGCTTCTCGCGCAGCGCAACCGTCAACACGCGAGACTCGGAACGCCCGTGACCTTCACTGATCAGCTTGTAGGAGATGCGGTAATCGTCGGGCTTATCCAGTCCCATGTTGTCGACAACCTTCTGCTCCGCCTTCTCGTCAAACTGTCCGGGGAAACTGAGAAGCTTTACAACCGCCTCGCGGCCCGAAACGGTCAGGCAGGCGTACTTGGCTCTGAACTCCGGATCGAGGTCAAGCGCCGGCGCCTCCGCGGGCGAGCCGGATTGGAGATCCGGGAGCGAGACCGGCGGCATTACCCGCGCAGCCAGAACCTCCGCGGCGCCGCTATCGCCGCGCCGCATGCGAACGGCTTTGACCGACGTGCTGCCCACGTCTATGCCCACCACGTCGGCCGGTCCCCGCTTGAAACGATCCAGTGCTTCCCTGAATGACATTACGTTACGACGCTCACATCCCCGCCTGCAATCAAGCGCATATTATGACTGCTCCCACGGGTATACAACCACAAAACAAACCGAATCGAGTTTTTTTTGACGTACTGCATTGTTTCGACAAGACAGCCGCACGGCAAGCCAAGGAGCAAGAAGCGTGCCGCGAAAAAGGCAAGAAAAGCATTCATCGGCTATTCGAAAGGTTGCGAATGGTCTTGCCAGTGCCCGTCCTTATGGTATAGAGAGCACTCTTTTGGGAGAACCAGGCGAGAGGAGGCGTAAATTTGCCCGGGCGAGAGAAGTTCTCCAAAACCATACGTATCGATCTCATACCTGAGACTCCCAGCGAACCGGTCGACGGGAAGAGGAAACGCATTGTTGTCTCCAGGGCCGGCCACCATGCGCCTTCGGCGCCTGTCGCCGCGGCGGTCTCCGACAGCCCCGATCTGCCGTATCGCGAGCTGCTGCAGAACTTCTATGATGCCGCGCTTGTCACGGACCTGAGCGGCCGCATTGCCGACGTTAATCAGCGCGCGCTGGAGTTTCTCGGCTGCGACCGCAACGAGCTGGTCGGCATGACAGTCTTCCAGATCATATCCGGCGCCGATGCCTCACTGATCGACACCCTGTGCGAGAATCTTGAGAACGAGAGGTACACGCTCATCCAGGCCTACTGCGTGAGAAAGGATGGCAGCTTCTTCCCCAGTGAAATTGCCGTCAACAAGCTGAACTTGGGAGAGATGCACCTGTGTCTGTTCATTCGGGACATCACGCTTCGGAAACAGGCCGAAGAGATGCTGATGACGGAGCATAATGCGATACAGAACTCCGGCAACGGAATTGCGGTGGCCGATCCCGACGCGGTGCTCGAGTACGTCAACCCGGCCATGGAGCGTATGTGGGGAGGCGCCGGCGAGGAGCTGATCGGCCGGCCGGTCCGCGACCTGATGGCGGACCCGGCCGGGGTGGACCGTATGATGGCGGTGGTGCTGGAAGAACAGCATAGCTGGGCCGGGGAGATGTTGGCCAGGAGAGTCGACGGCCGCGAGTTTTGCGCTCAGGTGGCCGCCGCCTGCAACCGCAACCGCGACGGCGAGCCGCTTGGAGTTGTGCTTTCTTTTGTAGATACCACGGACCGTAAACGCGCCGAAGAAGCGATCCGCGAAAACGAGCGGCACCGTGTCATGCTGGAAACCCTGGGAGCGGCCTGCCATCATCTGAGCCAGCCGGCAACCGTGTTGATGGGCAACCTGGAAATCATGGAACAGATCGAGGAAGCCGGCGACGAACGGTTTGATAGGCTCATAAAATCCAGCATGGACGCCATGCACAAGATCGGATCGATTCTGCACAAGCTCAACGCGGTAAACGAGTACAAGACCACGCCGTACCTCGCGACGGGGAGGGGAGCGCGTGCCGACGAAAGCCGGATCCTCGACATATGAAGTGTCGCCCGCGGCCCGCGGACGGCGGCATATTCCGTGGCCGTTGGTCGTCGCAGCTTGCGGCGTACTGGCTTACGCCAACAGTTTCAGCGGTTCGTTTATCTTCGACGATCATCCCCGCATCCTGGCCGATCCCGCCGTCCGCCGTCTCGGGGAGTGCATGCTCCGTTCCACTCGGCCGCTGGTGCGCCTCACTTTCCATCTCAACTATCGCCTTTCGGGTTTCCGTGCCGCCGACTTCCACGCCGTTAATCTGATGTTTCATCTGTTCGGCGGGCTGCTGCTTTACGGGGCGCTGCGGCGCTCGGCATTGCTTGTGCGCCGCGGCATGCCGGCGAAGGACGCGGCGGCGCTGGCCGGCCTGAGCGCGGCGCTGTGGGTGGCGCACCCGGTACAGACCGAAAGCGTGACCTACATTGTGCAGCGCGCCGAAGTCATGGCCGGATTCTTCTACCTGCTGACAATGTACGCGTTTGTCTTTTCAGTCTCCGACCGGACCGGGAACATTCGCTGGCAAGTCTTGACCGTACTGTCCTGCGCGCTGGGCATGTTTTGCAAGCCGGTTATGGTTACGGCGCCGGCGGCGGTACTGCTTTACGACAGAACCTGGGCGGCCGGTTCCGTCGCAAAGGCGTGGCGCGCAAGGAAAGGTTTCTACCTTGCACTGGCCTCGACCTGGCTGATTCCCGCGGTACTGTTGAGTCTCCCCAACGAATCATCGCTATCGGCCGGGGGGGGCGTCGGTGAGATCACGCCCTCGATTTACTTTGGCTCGCAGCCGGGCGTAATTATGCACTACCTCAGACTTGTTGTATGGCCGCACCCCCTCTGTCTGGATTACGCCTGGCCCGTGACGTCCGGCGCGCGCCGGGTTCTGGCGGGGGCGGCAGTGCCGGCGCTCCTGCTCGGCTTGAGCATCTGGGGAACCGGGCGCCGGTCGCCGATCGGCTTCGCCGGAGCCTGGTTCTTCCTGTTGCTGGCGCCTACCTCGTCGTTTATCCCGATTGCCGACCTGGCGGCCGAACACCGTCTCTACCTGGCGCTGGCCGGCCCGGTGACCGCCGCCGTTCTGGCGGTGTACGGTATCACGGAAATAACCCGCGGCAGGCCTCGGGCGGCAGTCCGGGCCGCGGCCGTATGCGCGTCGGCGCTGCTGCTCTCTCTGACGACGTTTATGACGCGCTCCCGCAACGAAGCTTACTCTTCTCCGGAGAGAATGTGGCGCGATATCATAAAGGCGCGTCCCGGCAACTGCCGGGCGCGCGCGGCACTGATCGACCGCCTGCTTGCCGAGCAGCGCTATGCGGAGGCCGAAGCCGCCGCCGCCGACCTGATAGGACTGATCGTCCAGGAAGAAAAATCCGCGCGCGAGGACAGCGCCAGGCCGCGTGCCGGAACGGCGGGCAACTACTACGCCGTTGCCTGCAACCAGTTGGGCACGGCCCTTCTGGGCCTGTCGCGCGATACTGAGGCACTTCACTGTTTCGACGAAGCGCTACGCGCCGACTCCGGCAGCATTGAAGCACGCCACAACAAGGCGCTGGCCCTGATGAAACTGGGCAGACCGCACGAAGCGGAGCAGTCTCTGCGCGACGTACTGCGACGCGACGGTTCGTCGGCAAAGTCGCTGGCCTTTCTGGGGGTTATGCTGACGCGCGAGAGCCGCTACGGCGAGGCCCGTGAGTGTTTCGAACGGGCTCTCCGGATCGCTCCCGACCTGGTCCACGCCAAAAGCGCCCTGGCCCGACTGCTGGCAACCTGCCCCAGCCGCGACGTGCGTGACGGCGATCTCGCGCTCAAACTCGCCCTCGAATTGTGCCGATCGGTCGACTACCGCAGCGCGACCGCCCTTGAGACCCTGGCCGCGGCCTACGCCGAGACGGGGGATTTCGAAAAGGCCGAGAAAACCGCCCGGCAAGCCCTGCAGGCGGCCGACGGCAAGAACGCCGCCGGAATCGAGAGGCAGATCGAAAGCTATCGTCTCCGTAAGCCCCTGCGCGAGTAACCGGCCGCCGGGGGAAAAGGCGCAAAAAAGAACGGCCCCGGTTAACCGGGGCCGTTCATCCTGTTCGACTGCAATGAGCCGATTACAGCGTGTGCGGGTTAGACGTGGCAGTGCCAAGGGTGCACGTCGGATCGGTGCCGATCGCGTTCCAAGCATACGTGCCGTTCGCCGGGCAGGTGGGAAGGGTGTTGCCCTTGACGTAAGCAAGTACGTTGGTTTCGTTGGCCGAACCGCTGCCGATAGCAGTAGCGTCAGCCCACCCCTGCCCCATGGCGGCCTGCTCCTTGGCCGAATCCATGATGCGGAGGTTGTTGATGCATGCCTTGGACTGAGATTCCGCGCGCGCTTTCACGAACGACGGGATCGCTATGGCTGCCAGCAAGCCGATGATAGCCACGACGATCATGATCTCTACCAGTGTGAAGCCTCTCTTCCTGTTCATCGCATTCCTCCTTTTGTTTTGGGCTGCGACCTTGCCCGTTCTCAATCCGATCGCCGTATTGAGAAAGCAACGCGCGTGCCAGAAAGGCGGAAAGGGCCCAATTCTCATTTCTTGTACATGATTTTTTTGTTTCTCAGCAAAAAGAATTGAAAAAATGTCATAAGCGGCGAAAATTAACGCACAATATTGAACGTTGATATCTAAAAAATGCAAACACGAGAAAAGGTTTCTCGCAAATGAGACTAATCGGAGAGTTGTTCCTGGCCTTCGGGCAGCTTGCGGTAAAGTGTCGCAAGACTGATATTGAGCGCTTTGGCGGCCTTTTCCTTGTCGCCATGCGTATGAGCAAGGATCTGCTGAAGATATTCCTTCTCCTTGCTGCGTAGAAAAGCCTTGAGCGACTTGCATCGCTCGATATCGAGCTGTCCTTCGGTCTGTCTTGCCGACGAAGGAACGATCTCCGTCTGGGCTATCTTGGGCGGCAGGACGTCGCGCGTTATCTTGTTGTCCCTGGCAAACGTCAGAGCATGGCGAACGGCGTTTTCCAGCTCGCGAACATTGCCGGGCCAGGAGTAGGATTCGAGGATCGAGCAGACTTCCGGATCGATTGTGGGCATCTGCGGCCTGTCTTTACACTCCTGCTGAATAACATGGTAAACCAGCGGGAGAATATCTTCGGTACGCTCGCGCAGCGGCTTGATTTCGATCGGGATGACGCTGATCCGGTAGTACAGATCTTCGCGGAACTTGTCTTCGCTGAGCAGATTCTCGAGCCTGACGTTTGTGGCGGCAAGCACGCGCGCATTGATCGCTATGTTCTCGTTGCTGCCGACCCGCCGGACTTCTTTTTCCTGCAAAACTCTAAGGAGTTTGCCCTGGATGCTCAGCGGCATGGAGCCTATCTCGTCCAGAAAAATGGTTCCGCCGCAAGCCGCTTCGAAGAGGCCTTCCTTGTCGGCCGAAGCACCCGTGAAGGCGCCCTTCACATGTCCGAACATTTCTGATTCGAGAAGAGGTTCGGGAAGGGCGGCGCAGTTGACCGCCAGGAACCGTTTGTCCTTGCGGCTGCTCGTACTGTGGATCGCCTTCGCAACCAGTTCCTTCCCGGTGCCGCTTTCGCCGTAAACCAGCACTGTGGCGTCAGTCGGGCCTACGCGCTTGATCATCTCGCAAACATTCTGCATGGCCCCGCTTTCGGCCACGATGTTCTGGAGGTGATACCTGGTGCCGAGCTGGGCTTTCAAGTCGGCGTTTTCGCTCAGGGCTGCGCTGTAATCCAGAGCCCTTCTCACGGTAATAAGGAGCTCGTCAACCTTGAACGGCTTAGTAACATAATCGAAAGCTCCAAGCTTGAGCGCTTCAATTGCGGTTTCGACCGAACCATAGGCAGTCAGCATGATGACCGGCATCTCGGGGTGTCGCTCGCGGGCCAGCTTCAGCAGTTCCATGCCGTTGATGGGGCTCATTCGAATGTCGGATATCATCAGGTCGAAGTGGCCGGATTCTATCATGTCCCGCCCCTTCTCCCCGCCGCAGGCGGAGACAACATCGTATTCCTCGGCCTTCAGGAGGGTGCTCAGGACGCTGAGTATCGTGGCTTCGTCATCCACAAGCAGTATGCGAGACATTGGTTTTATTCTCCCGACTTGAAGGCTGCCGGTCAACCGGAAGCCGTCCTTTTCCGAATTCAGACGGCATGTAATCAGAGAACGGCGGGCTGATCAAGAATCATTTTCTAAAATTTGGGAGAAAATGTCCCCTAACCTGACACGATTTCGCCCATCTTGAAGATAGGTAGAAACATGCAGAGCACCAAGCCGCCGATAACCACACCCAGAAAGACCATGAGCAACGGTTCCAGAAGAGAAGTCAGACCGGCAAGCATGGTGTCGACCTCATCGTCGTAAAACTCCGCTATGCTCTGCATCATCTCGTCGATCTTTCCGGTCTTTTCGCCGGCCTGCAACATGCGCACAAGCATCACGGGGAAGACCGATTGCTGACCCATCGCCGAGGAGAGGGGGTCGCCCACTTCAACCGACCTGCGGAGCTGCAGCACCACCGCGCCGGCCACGCGGTTGCCGGTGGCGCCCGCCACGATTTCCAGGGCGCTGAGGATCGGTACGCCGCCGCGTATCAGTTCACCGAGTGTGCGTGCGAACCGGGCCGAGGCAACCTTGCGGGCCAGTTCGCCGAAAACCGGTATCCTGAGCGCGAAGCTGTCGAAAGAGTAGGCGCCCTGATCGGTTTTTTTCCACTTCTTGAAGGCTATCACGGCGGCCACAATGCCGATCAGAATGAATATGCCGAACTGGCGCACCCTGGCGCTGAAGTTCAGCAGGAACTGCGTGGGACCCGGCAGCTCGGCGCCGAAATCCGCGAACATCTCGCCGAAGACGGGAACGATGAAAAGAATCATCAGCGTGGCGATAGCCAGCGCAATGCAGAGGACTATCGTAGGATACATCATGGCCGACTTGATTTTGCGGCGCAGCCTGGCGTTGGCTTCCAGAAAACCCGCCAGGCGGCCGACGGTCTCCGCAATCTGCCCGCCGGTCTCTCCGCCTTTGACCATGTTGACGTAGAGGTTGTCGAATATCGTAGGATACAGGCGCAGCGCTTCGGACAGGGAAGCTCCGTTCTCTATTCGCAGGCGGACGTTGCGGACAATGAATTTAAAGTTCGGGTTGTCGGCCTGTTCCTCGAGGGCCTCCAGCGCGGTAACGATGGGCATGCCGGCCGAAAGCATCGCGCTGAGTTGGCGCGAGAACCCGGGCAGCAACTCGTTAACGATCTTCCTGGCCCCGGGAACGCGTTTGCCTTGTAACAGCGCTTTGGCCGGGGCTTTTCTTGCCGCCTCTCCCGGACGGGGCGCAAAAGCGCGGCGCTGAACCGGGGCCGCCGCGGCAACAGCGCCCCCCCTCGACTTGCGTACTATGGGACTCATAAACGATCTCCTTCTGATTCCGTCATGAATGTTTACCCGATTTCCGGCGTGCGCCGCTCATACATTGCGCGGTCGGCTCTACTCCCCACCGGTCACTTCCAGGGCGGCCTCAAGGCTTGTCATGCCGTCGCGCACCCGATTCATGCCGGATTCTTTCAGTGTGACCATTCCGTTTTGCCTTCCGTAGTCGCGCAACTCGGCGGTATTCGCTCCCATCAGCACGGCGCGGCGGATATCGTCGTTTATCAGGAAGACCTCCATAATTGCGCCGCGCCCTTTAAAGCCGTTGGCGCAACGCGGACACCCGACGGCCCGGTAAATCGTGGAGCCTTCGAAAAATCCGGGGTCGATCTTGTTGACTTTCAGGACTTCCTGGTCGATCTCCGTCGGCGCGCGGCATGCGCTACAGAGCTTGCGATAGAGCCGCTGGGCCTGGGCGAGAATCAGGCACGATCCGAGCATGAAAGGCTCAATGCCCATATCGATCAGGCGCGTCACCGCGCCCGGCGCATCGTTCGTGTGCAGCGTGCTGAGCACCAGGTGGCCCGTCAGCGCGGCCTTGATCGCAATCTCGGCGGTCTCGCCGTCGCGAATCTCTCCCACCAGCACAATATCGGGGTCCTGCCTCAGTATCGACCGCAGAGCCGATGCGAAAGTAAGACCGACATCGGGATTGATCTGCACCTGGTTGATCCCCTCAAGCTGGTATTCAACCGGATCTTCGCAGGTTATGATGTTGACGTCCGGCTTGTTCAGGTCCTGCAGGCATGAATAAAGCGTTGTGGTCTTGCCGCTGCCCGTCGGCCCCGTTACCAGTATGATGCCGTGGGGCTGCTCGATGGCGTAAGACATGGCTTTTTCCGAGACCTCGTCCAGTCCGAGGGACCCCAGGCTGGGCGACAGGGAACTCTTGTCGAGGATACGCATGACGACCTTCTCGCCGTGCGAAGCCGGCAGAATACTGATGCGGAGGTCGACCTCTTTGCCGAGGGCCTTGATGTTGAAGCGTCCGTCCTGCGGAATACGGCGCTCGGCAATGTCCAGGTCGGACATGATCTTGATTCTGGATATCACCGCCGACTGCAGATTTTTCGGGGGCCCGGGCCGCTCGACAAGCGCGCCGTCGATACGGTATCTAAGCCGTACCCGCTTGTCCATCGGCTCGATATGAATGTCGCTGGCTCCGGTGCGCAACGCCTCCACCAGCATCATGTTCACCATCCGGATGACGGGAGCGCCTTCCGCACTTTCCAGCATCTCGTCCAGACTGATTTCATCGTCGCCGCCATCCTCGACCACCTCTACGTCGCTCTCGCTGTCGCGCATCAGCTCTTCCATGTCGAAGCCCTGTGAAGTCTCCTCGAAGACCTTCCCGAGCACCGCGCCGATCTCTTCTTCAGGCGCGGCCAGCGGCGTGACGTGCAGCCCCGTAATCGTGGCAATCTCATCGATTGCCATGAGATCGAACGGGTCTCCGAGCGCAATCGTCAAGGACTTGCCGAGGCGGTTTACCGGCATGATGAGACGCTTGGCCATAACCTCGCGCGGGATCAGTTCCAGCAGAGAGGGATCGGGAGTATAGTGAGCAAGGGTGATCGGCGGCATCTTGAGGTATTCGGAGAGGGCAAGCGTCATGTCCACGCTTTTGACCAGTTTCTTCTCTACGAGATACTTCTCGAGCCTGACACCCGCCACGCGGGCCTCCTGCTCGGCATCGTCCAGCATCGGGGGCGTGATGACCTTGTGCTGAAGCAGTATGTCGGTAATCTTGCCGCTGTACTTGCGCTTGGCCATGGGCTCCACCTTTCCTTCTTACTCTGAGACAATGGAGTATGTCACAGCATCCTCCGTATGCCAATACCGCAGAATATTAGCAGAAAACGGGCCAAATTCCGTCCGCCGGACCGGTTGGTCATGCCGTCTGCCGTCAACGGACTGTTCTTGTTTGACTTGAGGCTAACGCGGGGTTATGTATAGGAGAGTGTCAGGCGGTATGCCTGCGTTCGGGGAGGTGGACCGATATGGCGGATGAACCCGCGAAGGGCGCAGCTGCGGAACAGGCGGTTGAAGAGGAAGTCTGGAATGCCATAGCGGCATTCGAACAGATTCTGGAGGCCATGCCCGAGGACAGGGCCTCGCTGGAGGCTCTCAGCCACGCCTACGAGCAGATCGGCGACCACACCCGCGCCAAGGACTACCTCTTGCGGCTGGCCGCCGTTCTGGTAGAATCGAGGGAGAACGAAGAGGCGCGCGGACTGCTGGGCAAGCTGAGGAAGTACGCGGGGGAGGACCGGCGTGCGCTGGAGATGGCGGAACGCATTGAAGCGCTGGTTGCCCCGGCCTCGGAATCACCCGTGGCTGAAGACGAAACGCGTGCCGCCGCGCAACCGGACGAGGAAGACTACCTTGCCTCCGATTTCAGCATCGGCGACGAACTTACCGTAGCGTGGCATCTCCTGGAAAAAGGCGAACTCACCCAGGACGAGTACGCCGGTGTTGTGCAGGATCTTACGGAGATGTCGACCAAAGAGGCAGGCGGAACGGCGTCGGTGCTCCACGTTCTGGAACTGCGGGGCGCGCGCAACCTCGAACGCATCATGCGCATCGTCTCGGAGGAATGCGGGACGCCGATTCTTTCCTTGAGCGGCTTCGATATTCAGCGCGCGCCCGCCTCGGCCCTGCCGCTCGACTACATGCTCAGACGCGGTGTGCTGGTCTTCGAGTTCATGGGCCGGCACGCCATGGTAGTGGTCATGAACCCGTACGACCAGAACCTGCAGAATGAAGTAGAGGCGGCGATCGGCAGGAAGTGTCACTTCTTCATCGCGCTGCCCTCCGAGTTCGACAGCGCCATGGTGCGTGTCAGAGACCTGCTTGCTGAAGTCTGACGAGCGTCACTCCGTGGATTGCCCCACCTTCAGGGTGCGTCGCGACCCCGCAAATTCCAGTTCCACCCCCTGGTCGCCGAGGATCACCAGGGTCGCGCCGTCGATGGACTCGCCCACAATGACGATCTCGCCGTTCAGAATGGCGGAGCCGGTAACGCCGCGGCCTACGATCGCGCTCAGACTGATAGCGGGCCATATCGGTTCGGTTTCGGCCGGCGGCGGCGCTGCCGGCTGTTCCGGCGGAGGAACGGGCTGCAGCGGCTCAGGCGGCGGCTCAGGAACCGGCGCCGTCGCGACGGCCGGTTCCGGCGGAAGCTGTGCCGCCGGCCGTTCCTGGGAGGTCCCTTGTGAAGTCCGCGGCGGATCATCCGCTTCCGAACCGCCGCCGGCGGGACTCAGATTCTTGAATGCAAACATCATTAACCACACTCCGCCGCCGCCAAGAAGCAGAACTACCAGCAGCACGACGATCAGCACGGGCCAGGCTTTCGGTTTGGAACCCGCGGCCGGTTCGACGACCGATGAAAGAGACGCGGAACCCGGCCCCTCAGACTGATCTTCGGCCTGGTTCGGCAGAGGGGGCGGGGGCGCTGCCGGCGGCAGGGGAGGCGGTCCGGGGGGCGCCGCTCGGTGCTGGTTATCCGCCGCGACCCCGGCGGTCTCTTCCTGCTGCCTCTTCAGCGCTTCCTGTATCAGGCTCATGCCGTTCCCTCCAACTGTCTGACAGCCCTGCGTACGCAACGAGCGGTAATTGTTCTTGTCCTGTCTACAAAGCCGGCCAATAAGGCGTTGTCGCAGAGGGCATTGATCACCCGCGGACTGCCCTTGGAGTGACGGTAGATCTCGCGGACCGCCGCCGTGTCGAATTCGAGACCGCCGTTGGAACCGGCCACCGCCAGGCGATGCCGGATATACATCGCGGTCTCCTGCTGGGTCAAGGGAGGCAAGTGATAGCGCACGGTGATACGCTGCCTCAACTGCCGCAGGTCCGGCCGCGCCAGACGCTTCTTGAGTTCCGGCTGGCCGCACATCACGATCTGAATCAGCTTGTGCTGGTCCGTTTCGAGATTTGAAAGCAGCCTTACCTGCTCCATGACCTGCGGCGTCAGATCCTGCGCTTCATCGATCAGCAGCGCGACGTTAATCCCTTCCGCGTTCTTTTCCAGCAGGAACTCGTTCAGTTTCTCGATGTAGTCGAGCCGGTCGCGCCCTCGCACGTCCAGCCCGAAATCGTTGAGCATCGCTCTCAGTAACTGGCTCTCCGTCAGAGACGGATTGAGAATCAAGGCGGTTTCCACTTCCTCGCCGAGATTCGCCAGTACCGCGCGGCAAAGCGTGGTCTTGCCGGAACCTACTTCGCCCGTCAGTTCGATGAAACCCTTGCGCTGTTCGATCCCGTAGATCAGATGGTCGTACGCTTCCCGATGATGATGCGAAAAATACAGGAAACGCGGGTCAGGCGTTATGTTGAAAGGATTTTCCTCAAGGTTATAGTACTCAAGGTACATTCTTCGCCTCGCGCGCTACCTGGTGCTCTTGATGATTCTCGTCCCGGCTCGGGTCGTGGTCGCGGCCATGATCGTGACCGTGTTCGTCCTCGCGATGGCACGCGCTTCTTTCCCCGGCATTCTCCCTCAACAGCGTCGTCAGTATCTCCCCTGCCGGCGCCGCGGGCGCGCGCCCGTTTTCCAGCGTGTCGGCGCGCAGGCGTATGCTCTCGCTTGACGGGTACAGTTCCACGATCCGGCGCAAGTCCCGGACGGCCTGAGCAGTATCGCCGCTCAACTCCAGCAGGATGGCCCGGTGCAGGAGCAGGTTCCGCAGCCCGTGCCTGGCATCCTCGCCATCCGGCTCCTGCGACCCCGGCCAGAAAGCGAGACCGACATCGAACGCCCGTGCCGCTTCCGCGAGCCTGCGGTCTCGCAGGAGGATCCGGCCGCGCTCCAGCCAAATCCGGTACTCTTTGGGATTATTCTCTTCTGCTTCGCGCAAAACGTCAAGCGCAAGATCGGGTCGGCCGGCTTCACCGGCCAACCAGAAAGACGCCACCAGATAGGTTTCAACATCGTGCGGATTGCAGTAGGCCGCCAGTCGCAGCCACGGCATGATCTCGGCGATTTCCTGCCCGCCGGCGTGGACGTGCTCGCTGGGAGATACGGCCTCGGCGAGCCGCTCGAAGACGCAGTTCCGCAGGGCATCCTTGCTTGCGTGGGGAACCCCCTTGTGGAAATAGATGTCGGCGGTTTCGAAGAAGCGCCCGCCGATTGCGGCACGAACCCCCCCTGCCAGCCGATCCGCGGAAGAGATCTGCGGACCCGCACACGTCGACATCGCCTCAGACCGCGAAACGGCGCATGCCAGGCAGAACACCGCTACGCAGAGGGAGATCAGTGCTACCCACGGCCATACTCCGCCCCCGTTGTCTTTGTATGCGCTCACCTGTTTCATCTGTGACGAAATCCGCTGCCGGATCAACCAAGGGCTCCCCGCGCGAAACGTTTGCGTCTGTAAGAAAGCCACGCCACCAGCAGCAATAGGGCGGTGAAAAGCATGCCGTATGCCAAGATGACGGCAAAAATACCCCAGTGCAGCGGGCCGTACGAATGAACAAAGCGCCTGCGCATGTCGAAAAGCTCCAGGTGAGGCGCCATGTAGTACAGAACCATCATTGCGATACCCCGCGGACCCGAAAGTCCCGCCATGAACTCGCTGACCCTGGGCAGTATGAGATATGCCGCGCCGGTGGCCACATACGTCATGGCAGCCGCCGCGTCGTGATGCAGCCGGGTCGAGAGAGCCAGGCCGGCGGCCGCCACCACGGAAAGAGCAGCCGCATGCAGGAAGTAGCTCTGAACCAGGACCGGAAAACTGAACTTCCCTCCTTTCAAGAGAATTATTACGGCGGTGAGAACGTAGAAGGCCAGAGTGGCCGCCGCGGCAACGGTCCAGCAGCCCAGCCACTTGCCGGCCACCAGATCCATGCGCCGCACGGGCTTGGCAAGCAGGGAGAAGATTGTGCCCCTGGACTCCTCCTGCGGCAGTTCCCGGGTGGAAACACCGACGGTCATGATCCAGGAGAACAGCCATGCCATCAGGAGACCCGTATCCTTGACATACCCCGCAACGCCGCCGAGCCCGAAAATGTCCAGCGAAACGATGCCCGCCAGCATTGCGCCCAGCAGTATCAGAAGAACATAGATGTCCTTCCTGCGAAGCATTTCCATCCAGACGATGGACGCAATGGTGAGAATCCGCCTCATGCCCGCATCTCCGCCGAACCGGACACAACCTTCATGAAATACTTCTCCAGGCTTTCGCCGGGTTTTACGAGTTCGGAGGCGGCGCCCTCCGCCACGATCCGACCGCCGGCGATAATGGCGATTTGATCGCATACCATCTCCACCTCCGACAACTCGTGCGAGGAGAAGAACACGGTCTTGCCGCGTTCCCGCAAGCCGGCGATTATCCGCCGGATTGAAAGCCTGCCGATGGGATCGAGTCCGCCGGCCGGTTCATCCAGGATTACCAGGTCCGGATCGTTTATCAGCGCCTGGGCCAGTCCGATGCGCTGCAACATGCCTCTTGAATAAGTGGCAATGCGGCGTTCGGCGGCTTCCCCGAGGTCCACGAGCCGCAGCACATCGTCGACGCGCCGGCGTATCTGCGGGCCATTCATCAGGAAGAGCGCGCCCGCCTTGCGCAGCAATTCGCGGCCGGTAAGGAAACGGTACGTTTCGGGGTGCTCCGCCAGGTATCCTATGCGCTGCCGCGCAATGGAACGGCGCACGTCGGCGCCGAACAGGCGCGCTTCACCCGAAGTAGCCGCAACGAAGCCCAGGAGCACGTGCATCGTTGTGGTCTTGCCGGCCCCGTTGGGTCCCAGGAAGCCGAAAACCGTGCCGACAGGGACCGTCAGCGACACGCCGTCCAGGGCCGTGACGGCCCCCTTGCGCGAAGGGTATACCACCCGCAAGTCCCGAGTTTCTATCGCTGCGGCCATTTCGCGAAAACATAAGAAGCCCCTCCCGCAAATGCAAGCCGACTATTCCTTTTATGTAAGGGGCGCTTCTGCTAGCCTTGGCTCCGCTTCGCACGCGGCGATCTGAATGCTATGAAAATCGGTCATTCCTGGATGCGCGGTTCTTCCTGGGCGGTCCCCGCTGTCGGGTACCTCGCCGCGAGCGTTGTCTTTGCCTGGGAACTGCTCTGGCCCGGCCGCAGTCTCCACCGCTGGGACACGCTGCTCTATAACTGGCCGTTGCTGCTCGAAACGCGCGAGCAACTCCTGTCGGGACACCTCCCTTTCTGGGCTTCGTCGTTCTGCTGCGGCACACCGCTTCTGGCCAATATAAATGCCGGTGTACTCTATCCCCTGCGAATCGTTTGCTGGCTGCTGCCAGTCACACCCGGCTATCACATTTTTCTTTTCGTTCACGTGTGGCTCAGCCTTTTCGGCGCCCATTTGCTGTTTCGGCACGGCTTTAGGCTGGCATGGCCCGCCGCGGCCGTCGGCGCCCTCACTTACGGGTTCAGCGGCTACGCCCGCGCAATGTGGGACACGCACAATTTCATGGCGCTGCCTTGGATTCCGCTGGCGCTGACCGCCCTGCTTGAGGCGCGCAATCTCCCCGCCCAGGGATTTCGTAAAGACGCCGCCGTTCGCTTTCGCCTGTTCCTGAGCGTTCTTGGTACGGCGGTCTGCTGGAGCATGATGGTGCTGTGCGGCGACTTCCAGGCCGCCTGCACATGGGGAGCGGCGGCGCTGCTGCTGGCTCTGCTCATGCGCGAGCGCCGGAGGCTTGTTGCCGTGCTGGCCGCGTCGGCGCTTCTTTGCGCGCTGCTGACGGCGCCACAGTGGGTATGCTCTCTGTTCGCCTCGCTGGAGTCATATCGCGCCGGCGGACTGGATTTCGCGGATGCTACGGAATTCTCCCTTCATCCGGTCAGGCTTCTGGAATTGTTCATCCCGCACCTGTTCGGCACGCGCGACGGCTGGGTCGGGACGGTACTGGCAGGCGCAGGCGCAAAGAAGATCATTCCCTGGACGACATCGATTCATTTCGGGCGCCTGGCGCTCCTGGCGGTATTCCTCGGTCTGCGGCGCCGGCGCCGGCCTGAGGTCAAGTGGGCCGTGCTGCTGGCCGTCGGATTCCTTTTCTTAAGTTTCGGACGTTTTCTGCCGGGGTTTCGATTCTGGCAGTCGCTGCCGCTCGTCAGATCGTTCCGCTACCCGCAGAAGTACCTGTTGTGGTCGGTCCTGGGCTTTGCCGCGCTGGCGGCCTTCGGTGCTCAGGGAGTGCGCGCGCTGCTTGCGCGTACCGACCGCCCGGCCATGCGCGTTTTAAGGGTATGGAGCGGCATCCTGATCGCCGGCGCAATCATCGGGTCGCTCGCGCTGCCGGCTCTTTCGTTCAATGCCGGCAACGCCGCCTGGCTTCTCAAGCGCTGGATCGGCCTGGCCGTTGTGCTCGTGGCGGCCGCGGCCGTCGGGCGCGGCCGCGGCGCGCGCCGTGCACTGGTGTTGCCGGCCCTGGTGGCGCTGGATCTCTTCCTGCCCTGGCGATTGGAACGGCCCACGACTTCGAGATTCGATCCGCTGGAAATGCCCATTCCGGCAAGAGCGATTCGCAGTTCGCCCTCGCCGCGGGGACGCTTCCTGCGTGACCCCGCCGTGCGCGGACTGCCGTTGCTGACGGATTCGCCGGACCTGACCTGGAGCGAGCGCTGGACCGTGACTCAGAGCGCCTCCCTCGATCATAACTCCCCGCGCCTGTGGGGCCTCACTACCGCGGCCGGATTTTCGCCCCTGGAATCGGCCCGTACGCGCGCCTACCGGCTGGCCGCCGCGCTGCCCGAAAGCGGAGCTGCGCCGGGCGTACCGGAATTTGCCGATTTCTGCGACAAGACCGCGGTCGAATGGGTTCTCACGACTTCAGACCGCGCCGCGCAACTGGCCGCCCGGCTCGGAGCTGCGCCGGTGACCAGTTGGGGACCCGCGGGCGAGACCGTGCTGCTGCATGTCTTGCGCGTGGCCGAAGCCGAATGCCTGCGCCGTCCCCGCCGTTCGTCGGATCCGCCGGAACCGGCGGTAATCAATACCTGGCGCCGGCGCCCCGGACGGATTCGTGTCGATCTCAAGCCCGGTGCGAGCACGCGGTTGACGGTCAAGGAATCGTTTTCGGGCGGCTGGGCTGCGACGGACGAGCTAGGTGCGGCTCTATCCGTGGGCGCTACACCGGAGGGCATGATCTCGGTCTTTGTGCCGGCAGGGACCACGCAGGTCCGACTTGCGTACATTCCGCGCGGCTGGATCCTGGGAAGCCTCGCCGGTTTGTCGGGTCTCTGCCTTCTGGCCGCCATGTTCTGCGCGACCGTCGATCCGGCCCGGTTGCGCGGGGTGTGCCGTGCTCCCGCTCTTGCCGCCGCCGTGTGCGGACTGCTGTTTCTCATTGTCGGGACGGCTGCGCGCGGCCGCTGGTCCTGCACTTTTGACGAGGGTTTTCATGTCGCGCGCGGGCTGGCGCGTTTGCGCACGGGCGACAGCCGGCTGAGCTACTTTCACCCGCCGCTGCAGAACCTCTTGTGCGGCTACTTCGCCGATCTCGCGCACGGCGAACGGCTGGATATGCCGGAGGGAGAGGGATGGCGGTATGCCGACGTTGGCGTTTACGCCGCCAATCTGGCCGGGCTGAACCGGAACATCTTTCCTGATCTTGTGCGGGCCGGGCGCTGGGGAAGCACGTTGCTCGCCCTGGCGGCAATCGCGGCGGCGGTCTTGACGGCAAACGCTGTTGCCGGTTGCGCCGCGGGCTGGCTTGCCGGCCTGGGACTCGGACTGACCCCGGCGATGCTCGCGCATGGAAACCTCGCGACCACCGACCTCGGCGTGGTTGCTTTCGTCCTGCTGGGAACGTATCTGTTCCGTCGTTCGCTTATGGCGGGCCGGGGCACTTCTTTCCCCGTCCGGAACGGCGAAGGGCCGCCGTCTCAGCCTTCTCGCCCTGAACCGCACGTTCGGGACCAGGCAGAGCTTCGGCGCACCGATGCGCTGCATACTCGTCGCGGACACGCGCTCTGGCCCGCAACGGCGGCCTTCGCGCTAGCGGCGGTCTGCAAATTCACCGGTCTCGTCTGGCTCGGGGCCTACGCGCTGCTGTGCCTTCCGCTTACGGCCCTGTTGCGGCGCGACCGGCGCGTGCTGCGGCAGATTCCACTTGCTCTGCTTATGACGGCGGTTTTCCTGGTATGCCTTTACGGATTCCAGCCGCAAACGGTGCGCACGGACAAATGTGCGTGGTTGAACGGCAAGTCGATACCGGCGGGACGTTACCTCGAGGGATTGCTTTCGCAGACCGGTCACAGCGCCGCCGGGCACCGCGCATTCTTCAATGGCGAACGGTTCATGCGCGGACGCTGGTGGCATACGGGCGCATCGATCGTGCTCAAGACACCGGCGATCTGGCTCCTCGCGGGCCTGGCCGGTCTGGCCGTCGGCGCCGTAAGGGCCGGACGCAGATGGACGGTGTGGCTGTGCTGGTTGCCGGCGGTGGTCTTCACGCTGCTGCTGGTGTTTGCGAACCGCATGGTTATCGGTATCCGCCACGCCTTGCCGCTGGTCGCCTTCGGCGCGGTGGCAGCGGCGGTCTGGGCCGCCCGGCTGCGCCGCCCGCTCGCTCGCCGCTGCGCGGTGACGCTGCTGGCGGTTTCCGCGCTGTGGACCGCCGCCGTCACTTTTCCTCACTATATTTCCTATTACCCGGCCTGGGCGGGCGGCGTAACGCGGGGCCACCGCTGGCTGGTCGACAGCAACTACGACTGGGGCCAGGACCTGGAAGTGCTTGAAGATCAGTGGGCGGTCCTGACGCGCGCCAACGGCGGTGTCCCGCCGCACCTGGTGTACTTCGGCTTTGCCGATCCCGTGACTATCTACGAAATGCCGGTGACCGAGCCTTCGCTGCGCGGCTACATGGGGCAGATGCGCAGACGGGGCGCGGAGCGCGAGTCCTGGGTCCGCGAACTTTCGGCGTTGGATGACCGGGTTGTGATAGGCATATCGGCGCTTCAGCTCGACCCCTACGGCACGGACTTCACGCGCTTGCGGAAAGCCGGCGAGATCGGCTGGGTGGGCAATTGCTTCCGCGTGAGTATCGCCGAACTTTTCAGCGCGCCGGAAGCCGGTACAGGAAAGTGAATCGAATGGCCTCTGCAAAACATCGTCTGCCGGCCGCCCTGGCGGCGTGCGTCCTGGCGGCGGTACTTGCGCACGGTCTCGGCATGCGTAACGGCTTTGTCTGGGACGACCAATACTACGTCGTTCAAAATCGCGGCATCAGGTCCTGGCGCCACTTGCCCGAGCATTTCCACTCTCCCGATCTCTACATGGGGCAACTCAATACTCAGATCTGGCGCCCGCTCAGGAATGTGTCGTATACGCTGGATTACACGTTCTGGAAGCTGAATCCGCTCGGATATCACTTGAGCAATCTGATCCTGCACGGCTTGAATGCGTGTCTGCTTCTGCTGTTGATACGCAGACTGACCGGGCGGATCACGCCGGCGGCGGTCGGGGCGCTGGTCTTCGCGGTGCACCCGGTTCTCACGGAAACCGTGGCATGGATCAAGGGACGCGACGACCTCCTGGCATTGGCATTCTTCCTCGGCGGTTTGCACGCACTCCTCCGCGACCCTGCGCATCGCGGCTGGTCGGGCAGGCACTTTCTGATGCTCTTGTTGCTGGTGCTTGCACTGCTTTCGAAGGAGGCCGCCGTGTGCCTGACTCCCACGGCGGCCCTGATGCTGATTGCCGTCCGGAAAAAAGGCGGTGGGAGCTCAATTCCGCCTCAATCAGGGATGATTCTGTTAACAGGCCTGGTCATTACCGTCATGTATGTCGCTGTGCGCTTCCTTGTGGTGGGCAGGCTCTCGCAGACCGAGTGGATTACGGGGGACGCGTCGAGCACGCTGCTGACCATGGTGCCGGTAACGGCGCAATACCTCAGGTTGGCCCTGTTGCCGTGGAACCTGACGTGCGACTATTCGGACTTTCCGGTTGTAAGCTCGGTATTCGACCCGGCTTTGATCATTGCTCTGGCTTTTCTGGCAGTGGCGGCAATCGCTCTCAAGAGGATCTGGCTGCGTACGCCGCTGGTTGCGTTCGGCTTTATATGGTTCTTTCTGAACCTCCTGCCGGTTTCCAACCTGGTGCCGACGATGCAGCTCATGGCGGAGCGCTTTCTGTACCTGCCGATGGCGGGGTTCTCCCTCGCGGTCGGATGCGCGTTCGCCCGGTGGGACAGCGCACTGGCCGGAAGGCGGGCCGCGCGGGGTTGGCTGAGAGCGTCGGGAAGCTTGCTGCTGATAGGGTTGATTGTCATGAGCGGCTTCAGAACGAGCGACTGGCGTAACGACGGCACTTTGTTCGAGGACGCGCTGACCGTATCGCCGGCCAATTTGAGGGTCCGTGATCTTGCCGCCACGGCGGCAGCCGACCGCGGCGACCACGGGAGGGTGCTCGAACTCCTGTCCGGGTCGGTTAATGAAGACTCGGGATCGGCCAAGGCAATGCGCAACCTGGGTTGCGCGTATCTGGCCACGGGCCGGCAGGAGGAAGGCGTCTCCCTGATTCTTGCGGCGATCCGCCGCGATCCGGGACTGGCTCAACCGTACGAGGACATGGCCAGAGTGGCTCTGGGGCGGGACGACAAGGCCGACGCTGTCAAATGGCTTGCCGCGGCGGTCAAGCGTGAACCTTTCAACGAGTCCCGCTGGCTGAACCTGGGGCTGGTTTGCCGCAACGCGGGCCTGAATGACCGCGCCGCTCGCGCCCTGGAAGTTGCCGTCCGTCTTGACGGGACAAATCTCAACGCCCTGCGAGCGCTCGCTTCGCTTTCCTGGCTTCGGGAAGATTGGCAAACCTGCCGGCGCTGCCTTGAGAAGATTCTGTCAATCAAGCCCGGAGACGCCGACGCCGAAGAGTGGCTCCGTAAAGTGCGCGAAAAACTCCAGACCGAAGATGATGAATTTCCGCTGTTTTTCCCGATTTCATTTCTGTTGACTGTACCCTGCGGGCAGGCTACAGTCCGCCCTCCAATACAGAGCGCCCCCATCGTCTAGTGGACTAGGACGTCAGGTTCTCATCCTGGAAACCGGGGTTCGATTCCCCGTGGGGGTGCCAGTCGTGTAAGAGACTGGCAATGAAATACTTGCAGATCCATTGAATCTCCGCCGATGGCTACTGCTAACGCTTAGTGCTAACGTTTTGCTCTCTGTCCATGCCGTTCAGGCGTGTCAGCGGGATTCCGGAATTGGCAATGGGTTCTTGATCTAATTTGGCGCTAGTTCTGCCGCGTGCCTTCTTTTCTGGCAAAGTTACAGGTCACCTGCTCGTGCCTTGACTCCGTGGCGGAAGGGGTCAAAACTACATGAGCTTTTCCACGTACTCAGAACAGATTATGGACCTCAGCGTGTCGGGAAAACAGTGATACGATGTGCAGTGGGCGGGGGCAGCGAGTGATGCTCTAGCGGTTGCAGAACGTTGGCAGAAGGAAGGAAGAGACATGAGAATAAAGCTTGTCGGAATAATCGTTCTAGCGTTTGTCTCGGCGGTCGACGCGCAGCAGGAGGGCGTCGGTCTTGGTCCGATGACAAGCTCGTGAGGGCACCCCGCAAAACGTGAGCCCAGACGTTAGGAGCCAGGATGCGGAACAGTAGTCTCAGCCTATTGGGAGGCGGCTTCATGCTGATCACGTTGGCTCAAGGGTGTTTCCCGTGCTTGGCCGAGGGGTTCGCTCAGAAGACGACCCGCAAGGTTGAAGGCTTCATGCTTGTTTGCCCTTCGGTTGCCACGGTCGGAGAGTCGTTCTCGATCCGCATCAAGGCGCTGGCAAGACCATACATCGTCAAACCCGGCCATCCGCAGCATTCGACCGCCAACCGTTCCAGCCGGGAAGCCGTATACATGGACAACGTTCCCGTCTCCTGGTCCGGAACTATATGCATCCAGGCTGAAGGCGAGGGATTTGAAGGGCCTGCAACCTTCTCTTTTCCTAAGGACATGCGTCCCATCGCCAGGATCGAGGGCCTCCGCTTCACGATGCCGGGCGTCAAGGTCGTGACTGTGCTAGACAAGCAGTCCGGGGCTAGGGGGCGCGGCAACGCGATCCAGGTCCACGCCGAGAAGCCCCAACTGCGTCTCTACTGGGGAGACATTCATAACCATACGATCGTCTCGGACGGTATTCGGACGCCGGAGCAGGTCTGCCGCTTCGCCCGTGATGAAGGGTTCTTGGACATATTTGCCATCACGGATCACGACAGCCTCCCAAACGAACGAATCGAGAAGGCCGTCCAGTCGTTTTACCGGAAAGGCCGTTTCGTGACCTTTTTCGGCGACGAGTTGACGGATGGCCAGAACGGCCACATGAATGTGTACTACCCGCGGAAGCCAAACCCGGACAAAGCGGTCCGGCGCCGTGACGGAATGGGCACGGTTGCCGCCAGGGCCCGCCGAACGAACGCGATGCTGATCCGTCATCACACGGCAGCAAAGCTTGGCCGCACCAGTTGGCCCCTCGGGTATGCGCCGGACGTCATGCGGCTTATCGAAATCTACTCGGCCTGGGGTAACAGCGAGTGTCCGAAAGAGGCGGGGAACCCCAGGCCAATACGCTACCTGGGCGGCGAACGGTCCGGAGGACACGTATGGGATGCCTTGTGCCGGGACTATCGCTTCGGTTTTATCGGTTCGAGTGACGGCCATGACGGCCGTCCCGGCGACGATCTCATGTACCTCCAGACAGCCCCGAGACTTGGCGGCTACCATAAGCTCTACAAGGGCGGGCTTCTGGGCGTCTGGGCCGAAGCGCTGACGCGCGAGGCAATCTGGGATGCGCTTCGCAATCGCAGGGTCTACGCGGCCACCAACGCCCGGATCATCCTGCGCTTCGCGATCAACGGCAAACCCATGGGCTCGGAGATCAGCGGTTCTGCCGGGAAGCTCGATCTGTTCATCGAGGTACTCAGTGACACAGCGATCGCCCGCGTCGATCTGGTTAAACAATGCGAGAACGTCAAGACCTGGACCCCCAATGAAACTCACCTGACAGCGCGCGCTGAGGATCAACTCACGAAAGGGAAGTCGGCATGGTACTACGTTAGGGTCAGCCGCGAAGATGGCGAAATGGCGTGGTCAAGCCCGATTTGGGTCGATATGCCTTGATAGTCGGCTAGCGCGCATTATTCATGAACCCTTGTCGCGAGAGTGCGGAGAGTGTTACCGGTGTGGGTCGCGGAGGTGAATTGCCAATGGCGCTGTGTCGACACACTGCGAATTGGCGATTCGGCGACGTGGCCCGCAATGGCGGTGCTATCCGTGCTCGCAGCAGATTGTTCATAATGCGCGCTAGGCCTGCAGAACAGACCCCATTCCTCCGCTCGAGTGTTTGAATGAAGGTGCGGATTTCTGTTCCGTGAGGGGCGCCGGGACGCGGACACGCTGCTCTTGCGGTTTGAGACGAGAGCGGAGCG
>Ga0180435_10000678_pt1 | contig 35965 bp, 35 predicted proteins | sample SS_ome_3_FD_132467 | JGI IMG/M metagenome (GOLD analysis project Ga0180435, IMG submission 132467) | Hypersaline lake sediment archaeal communities from the Salton Sea, California, USA - SS_3_S_1 metaG | ecosystem: Environmental > Aquatic > Non-marine Saline and Alkaline > Hypersaline >... | reverse complement strand
TTCTTGAACTGTTTTAACAGGTCGAGTGACCACTGGTAGTCAGAACCGGGGCGACACTGTTTATATAGACGCGGGATCGTTTCCAGGTTGTGATTGAACACATCCGGCGGCGACTTATGCATGATCTCAAGCGCGATATCCATGCGCCCGCGAAAATCCGGCACCAGTATCTCGATCTCGATACCGTCATTGAGATTACGTGTCTGACTCACACACTCGACGAAGTGCGCAGCACCACCATCACGCAGATCGTCACGATCCACAGATGTGATGACGACATATGACAGCCCCATGGCTTTAATGGTCTCTGCAAGATGCTTCGGTTCATTCTCATCCAGGGGATTAGGCCGGCCGTGGCCGACATCACAGAATGGACAACGACGGGTACAGATATCGCCCATGATCATAAAGGTGGCGGTACCTTTACCGAAACACTCACCCAGGTTCGGACAGGCCGCTTCTTCACACACGGTATGCAGATTCTGGTCTCGCAGCACCGATTTAAGCTTTTTGACGTTAGGATGGAACGGTGACTTCGCACGGATCCAGCTCGGCTTGCGCAGCCGCTCAGTTTGCGGTTTTACCTTGACCGGTATACGTGCAACTTTTTCCGCGCCCTTCAACTTTTCACCGGCTACGGCTTTTGCAGGTTTCTTCGCAGCGGTTTCAGGTTCTTTATTCATAGTTAAGCTTTTTCTTTAATCGCCGAAGTAAATCATCGACCACTGACTCTATATCTATATCTTCCACAAGGTCTTTTAACTGCGTCACCTTAAGGCCTTCATAACCGCAGGGATTGATGCGGGTAAACGGTTCCAGATCCATATCGATATTGAATGCAAGACCATGGAAACTGCACCCCCTGCGCACACGCAAGCCTAGTGCCGCTATTTTATCACCATTGACGTAGACACCCGGTGCATCCCGGCGCGCACCGGCTTCGATACCGTAACCAGCCAGTAATTCGACGATCGTGCTTTCCAGGATAGTGACAAGTTCACGCACCCCGATCCTGAGCCGCTTCAGATCAAGTAATGTATATATAACGATCTGACCGGGGCCGTGATAAGTCACCTGGCCACCACGATCGACATTGATGACCGGGATGGACCGCGGATTCAGCACATGCTCAGGCTTTCCATTCTTACCCAATGTATAAACCGGCGGATGCTGCAGCACCCATAATTCATCTGCCGACGCTTCTGTACGCTCATCGGTGAATCTCTGCATGTCATGCCAGGTCTGCTGGTGGTCAACCTGGCCGAGATAACGCACGATCAGTTCCATTTCTTCAGCTTCGACGGAACGGTGCTTTTCAGAAGACATGAGCTAGCGACCGATGTTTGACCAGCAGGCCATTTATAGTGCTATAGACACGTGCTCGCAAGCAGTCAGATCCATGTAGATTGCATCGAGCTGATCTTTACTATGCGCGGTTATCCTGATGGTGATCGCCGTGTACTTTCCGTTCTTGCTCGGCTTCATTGTGAGCGCACCCTCACCCAGGCTATCGACGTGACGGTTGATGATCTCGATGACCGCGATCTCGAACTCATCACAGGCGAGTCCCATTGCTTTTATTGGAAACTCACAGGGAAATTCCAGCAACGTCTCGCCGTCTTTCAGCGTCAGGTCATGCAGTTTTATATTTTTATCTTCGCTCATAGTATTATTTCTGGCAGCGCCTAAGCGCCCGCCCTCAACGACTGCTTGCACTGTTGATACAGGTCCATCACACGCTTCCACATCTCACCTGCTTTACCTGCACCGACATCTTCGGCGTTCAGGCGGATGATGGGAGCTATCTCTCGCGTCGAACTGGTCATCCAGATCTCATCGGCCTCATATAGCTCGGTTTCTTGTACTTCGCGCTCTTCGACCAATATGGCGCTATTTTCTGCAATTTCAAGCACCAGGTCCCGCGTGATACCCGGCAGCAACTGATGGCCGGTCGGAGGCGTAATCAACTTACCATCCTTGACCAGAAAGACGTTGCTCGCCGTACCCTCGGTAACGATGCCATTCTTGATCAGGATGGCGTCATCAACATTCGCCTGCGCGGCCTGCTGCTTCAGCATGACATTGGCCACCAGTGAAGTCGATTTGATGTCACAGGCGTCCCAGCGAAAATCTTCCACCGTGATAGCAGATATACCTGCCGACACCACATCCAGATTCGGCTCCTTTACCTGCAGGATCATGGCAAACACCGTTGCCGGGTATTGCGGATCGATCGTCAGATCACGTCTAGGATAAGCTCCTCGCGTCACCTGAAGATAGACCGCTCTATCGTCTCCCGGGTTCTTTTCAAGCAGTGTTTCGAAGATGGATATCCAGCCTTCATCAGCATTCGGATTATCAAGGCTGATCCTGTTCAGGCTATTCTGAAGCCGGTTAAGATGGTCTTCGAGTCGCAGCAACCTGCCACCGAAGACAGGGATAACTTCATAAACCGAGTCACCAAAAAGAAAGCCACGATCCATCACTGAGATCGTGGCCTCTTCTACCGGGAGGTACTCTCCGTTCAGATAAACGATATTCGTTTCTTTACCCAATGAATGCTCTCTCGATAAGATTCTGCTTATGACTTCGTGCCATCTTCACACCTAGTTTATCAATCGCAACACGTAATCTTTCGCTTTCTGCAACAGACCACCTTCATTCACCGTCTCCAGCGCAACCAAAGGAACCGATTGCAACAGCTCACCATCCAGCGTTACTTTCACCACACCGACCTGCTGACCTTTCTCGACCGGTGCTTCGATATTCTTGTCGATATCCATGGTAGCATCCAGATCATCGTAGGCACCACGTGGGATAGTAACCGCCAGATCATCAGACAGACCAACGGTCAAGGTCTCGAATTCGCCGCTCCAGATACGCGGACGACTCAGTATCTCGTCAGCATCATATAGCGTATGTGATTCGAAGAAACGGTAACCGTAGTTCAGGATTGCCTGGCTAACACTGGCGCGAGCTTTCTTGCTATCAGTACCGAGTACGACCGAGATGAGACGCATATCCGAGCGTAGTGCTGAAACCACCAGGCAGTAGCCTGCAGACTCGGTGTGTCCTGTCTTGAAGCCATCAACCGATTCATCACGCCATAACAGCTTGTTACGGTTGTACTGCTTGATGTTGTTATAGGTATATTCTTTTTCTGAATACCAGGCATAGCGCTCCGGAAATTCACGGATGATGGCTGCGGCGAGCACGGCGATATCCCGCGCTGTCATCAGGTGCTGCTTATCCGGCCAGCCGGTGCTGTTAACAAAATTGGTATCCTTCATGCCGAGTTCGGCTGCATACTGATTCATCAGCTGCACGAAAGCATCTTCTGTACCGGCAACATGTTCTGCCAGGGCGACGCTGGCATCGTTACCGGACTGGATGATCAGACCTTTGAGCAGTTCGCGCACCGAAACACTGGTATTCACTTCGAGATACATGCGTGAACCGCCCATGCGCCAGGCCTTCTCACTGATATCCACCATATCATCCAGGCTCAGACGGCCGGCATCGATCTCTTTGTAGATGACATAGGCCGTCATCATCTTGGTGATACTGGCTGGCTCGATTTTTTCATCAGCATTTTTTTCGGCCAGCACTTTTCCGCTGGCAAAATCGACCAGCAGATAATTCTTCGCAGCAACATCAGGGGGCGCCGGAATCGGCATCGCGGCCTGGGCGATATTCGCACTGAACAGGACTGCGACAATAAACCCAAAAACAGACCCATAAAACGACACAGTGTTAGAAGTGTTTTTTATCGAACATTCAGGCAACCAGAAAGGCATCTTTACTCTCACTTTTAAGACTCAATTATTTATAAAGAAATTTATTTCAGTTTTGTATCATTTGAGGAGGGAACATAAACCACGACAAGCCGGCATTCTCATCAATCGCAATTTTATCTACCGCTGATCCACAGGCGTGGGACCTGCCACTTAACCCTTAGTTCTTCAGAACCCTGAGATTCTGATGATTATTCTGTTTCAGCTGAGCAAGCACCTGCCTGGCGACACTTTCAGAGGGCAGCGGACCAATCCTTACACGGTAGACCGCCTGACCTTTCTTACTCTCGATATGCAGGCGCACATCACTGAAACCTTCACCCTGCAATTTCCCCAGATGCTGCAGAGCATTTTCTTCCGTCGTGAAAGCTGCCACCTGTACGAAGAGCTTGTCATTATTGCTGACCGATGATTCTACAATAGCCGAACTGCGCTGGCGATTGATATCTTCTTTTGATTTCACCACACGGATAGAAACGTTAGCCGTACCGGCCTGTGCCACACCCAGCTTGGTTGCTGCAGCATAGGAAAGATCAATGATGCGGCCATCATGGAAAGGCCCGCGGTCATTCACCTTGACGATAGCGGTACGGCCGTTGTCATGGTTTTTCACTTCAACGAAGACCGGGATAGGCAGCGTCTTGTGCGCCGCTGTCATGGCATACATATCGTAGTCTTCACCGCTCGAGGTGCGCTGGCCATGGAACTTGCTGCCATACCACGACGCGATACCCTTCTGCTTAAAGCCATCAGCAGAGCCCATCACATAATATTTTTTACCAAAGACCTCGTAGCTGCTCGGATTACCATATTTGCTTGGTTTGACTGAAACAGGAACAGCATCAGGAATCTCATGCCATTGCTTGGTGTAATTAGCCGGCGCACTATCTCTAACAGCACAGGATGCCAGGCTAAAGACGATGCCACATGCGAAGGCGGAACAGGTAACAGCTGAAAATAGCGAAGCAAACTTACCCGCTTGTTTTTTCTGCAAAACAAGTCGTGCTTGATTAGTAGCTCGGTAAGCAGTTTGTATCGATTTATCTACCATTTAACTTTTCAATTTTTCGCTCAATTGAAAAACAGCCAACGCATACATTTCATTATGATTATAGCGAGTAATTACGTAAAAGTTCTTTAATCCGATCCAGTATTCGTCACCTTTTTTGGTCTCGAATTTCAGCAATGTTGCTTCATCATCAGCCTTCAGATCCTGCTTTATCCTGACACCCTTTTCCTGCCACTGGCCGATAGTCGCATAAGGCTTCAGTTTATTCTTGGATAACACCAACGGACCATCGATCTCGACCTGGTAGGTAATGTCGCCGCCATCGACCCAGCCATGTTCACTGAAATAGTTGGCCACGCTGCCGATCACGTCTGGAATGCTGTTCCACAGGTCACGTTTACCATCAGCATCGAAGTCGACAGCGTAACGGCGGTAACTACTGGAGATAAACTGCGGCATCCCCATGGCACCAGCATACGAACCGGTCATATCATCGATACTGATATTCTCTTCTTTGGATAACAGCAGGAACTGTTTCAGCTCACGCTTGAAGAACTTGCTGCGTGGTGGGTAATCGAAACCCAGCGTCGTCAGTGAATCAAATATAGTGTACTTGCCGGTATGCCTGCCATAGTAGCTCTCAACCCCGATGATAGCTGCGATGATCTCCGCCGGTACACCGTATTTTTCCTCGGCACGTGCCAGTGTCTCACTATGCTCCTTCATGAAGACTTTACCCTTATCTGCACGTTTCTTGGTGACGAAGATAGGACGGTATTGGCCCCAGTTCAATTCTTTCTCAGCTGGTTTGGCAATGTGTGCGAGCACCTTATCCAGTTTCTTCGCACTGGCGAATTTGCGTTCCAGATCGGCACGTTCAAAGCCGTGATCCTTCACCATCTCATCGATAAACTGCTTTACATCATCACGCTCTGCGTAGTTATGCGCAGGTTTTGCTGCGGCGTTCACACTTCCTGCGAACATCGCATTCACCCCCATGATCGAGATACCGCAGACCAACACAATTCTTAATATTCTCTTTTTCACTTTCAAGCCCTGCTAGATAAAAATTATTGTTGCACTTATTCATTTACTTTTCACTTATAACAGCCCGCCAGCACCTGCTCACCTACGGCCACAAGCACAAACAAGCAAGCCTATTTCGCGACCAGCCGTCGGTTGGTACTAATCGACATCAACATGCCGAATCCCGCCATCAACGTTACCATCGATGTACCGCCATAACTCACCAGTGGCAAGGGTACACCGACCACCGGCAGGATACCTGAAACCATGCCGACGTTGACGAACAGATAAACAAAAAACGTCAGACTGAGACTGCCCGCCAGCAAGCGTCCAAATGTATCCTGTGCATTCACCGCGATATACAGACCACGGATGATGATAAATGCATACAGAGATAATAGAACGATGGCTCCCATGATACCAAATTCTTCGGCAAATACAGCAAAGATGAAGTCGGTGGTACGTTCGGGCAAAAAGTCGAGCTGTGACTGTGTACCGTTAAGCCAGCCCTTGCCGTATATACCGCCTGAGCCAATAGCGATCATCGACTGGATGATGTGGTACCCTGAACCGAGCGGGTCACTCTCAGGATCAAACAGGGTCAGTACACGCTGCTTCTGGTAGTCATGCATGAACTGCCACAGCACCGGGATCATCGCCAGCAGACTGAAGATGACACCGAAGAGGACACGCCAACGGATACCGCCGAAGAATACGACAAAGATACCCGCGGCGGCGACCAACAACGAGGTTCCCAGGTCCGGTTGTTTGGCGATCAGTATGGTCGGCAGGATGACCAGTCCGAGCGAGATCATCAGCGAGGAGAGTTTCGGTGGGAAGTGTTTCTCACACAGGTACCAGGCGAGCATCATCGGCGTCACCAGTTTCATCATCTCCGACGGCTGAAAACGGATGACATAGAGGTTCAACCAGCGCTGTGCTCCTTTACCGACATCCCCTGCGACAAGTACCAGGATGAGCAGGATGATACCGATGGCGAAGAACCAGGGAGCCCACAGGTACAGCTGATGCGGCGGAATCTGCGCCACGATAAACATCACGGCAAAAGCGATCGCCAGCCGAATAACCTGGCGTTGCACCAGCTCCATCGAGCCATCCGACGCGCTGTACAGCACCCCCAGGCCAGCCGCCATCAGTAGCAGTAGACCAGCCAGCAGCACCGGGTCGATGTGCAGCATCTGCAGAAACTTCGAGGTTCTGCCCTGATAATCTGAGTCAAAAAATTGTGCGCTACTGCTCTGCATCGATGATGATTTAACCTGTACCTGTCGTATTACGTTGCGCCATCAAGATTAATGCACAGCCGGATCATGCGGCGGATGCGCCTCATGTCCCACAGCATCATCAGATCCGACAGCAAACATGGCTATCTCGGAATCGGTCGCTGCCGATGAATCGCTATACTTCTCGATAAAACGCTTGATCAGATCACGTGCGATCGGTGCCATGGCACTGCCATGCTCACCATTCTCCGCCACCACTGCGACGGCCAGTATCGGATCTTCAATCGGGCCAAAACCGACAAACAGGGCATGGTCACGCAGTTTCTTTGCCACTGTCTCTGCATCGTACTCTTCATCCTGCGCGATACCAAAAACCTGTGCTGTACCCGTCTTGCCCGCCATCTTGAATTTCATCCCCCAGCCGGTGGCACGTGCCGTACCCCACTTGCCATGCACCACATCCTGCATCGATTTATACAACACATCCCAATGTCGATCTTGACGTAGCGTGATCATCTCGCGTGACGGTTCACGAGTACGGACCTCATCGGTATTCGACAGATGCACCTCTTTCAATAAGCGAGGCACGATCTTCTCGCCACGGCTGGCAAGCGCCGCTGTCGCCACCGCCAGCTGCACCGGTGTGGCAAGCATATAACCCTGACCAATTCCGGCGATCAAGGTTTCACCCGGATACCATACTTTTCCATGTACGCGCTTTTTCCACTCGCTCGAAGGCAGCAGACCTCTTCGCTCGCCCAGCAGATCGATACCGGTCTTCTCACCGAAACCGAACTTCGCCAGGAAATCATGCATGCTGTCGATACCCATGCGATAAGCCAGCTCATAGAAATAGACATCACACGACTGCTCCATCGACTTGGTCAGGTCGACCATGCCGTGACCTTCTTTCTTCCAGTCACGGTATCTGCGCTCGGTCTCATCCCCCGGCAACAGGTAATATCCCTTACAGAACAGTGACTCACGTATGCCGAAACGTTTCTGTTCAATGCCGGCCAGACCGACAAACGGTTTTAACGTGGAGCCGGGCGGATACTGACCGAAGATCGCACGGTTAAACAATGGCTTATCTCTACCGTGCTGCAGCTCATTATAATCTTTATGACTGATGCCATGGACAAACAGGTTTGGATCAAACTCCGGTTTACTCGCGAATACCACGACCGCACCCGAACTCGGCTCGATGGCAATGACAGAACCTGAGAATTCACCTAACATTTCTTCCGCCATCTTCTGCAGCTCGATATCAAGATTTAATACCAGATCATTACCTGCAACCGGGGCGACCTTATCGATGACACGTAACACTCGCCCCTGCGCATTCACTTCGACATTCTGGTGGCCGACCTGGCCGTGCAGCTCGGTTTCATAATACTTCTCCAGCCCGGTTTTACCGATATGCGTGGTACCGCGATAATTACCCTCATCGATGACCGACAGTTCACGCTGATTGATACGCCCGACATAACCCACTGCATGCGCTACTGCCGTACCCTGCGGATAATACCTGCTGAGACGAGCATTGATATCCATACCCGGAAAACGGTGCCGGTTGACTGCCAGCTTTGCGACCTCGTCCTCGTTCAGGCGTGTGCGCAGCGAAATACTCTGAAACGCTCGATGCGCACGCAGCTGCTCCTTGAAGTTCTCAATCTCGGTATCGCTCAATGTGACGATCTCACCGAGTCCCTCGAGCGTCGCCTCCATATCATCGACCTGCTCCGGTGTGATCTCGAGATGGAAAGTGGGCTTGTTTTCAGCCAGAATGACACCATTTCGATCATAGATCAAACCACGAGTTGGAGGTAACTCCATCAAACGGATGCGATTATGCTCCGATAAGTCAGCAAAACGCGAATACTCAACGATCTGCAGCCATCCCAGCCTGAGCAGCAGCATAGCGATCATCAGCAGGCAGATCATCGCCGCTACGATCGCACGAAACTTGAATATACTCGCTTCGTACGAATGATCAGAGACATGCGACCGGTATGACATAGATAGTGATTCAGAAAAAAGGGCTCAAGAAAGCTTTTTACAGCAATTTTTTATTATTTTTTTGCTTTTTCTGCACCGTTTTTATGCGGTGAGGGTGAAAACCGACAAATTAACAGAAAAAGTTGGGCAATTATATAGTGTTTACGTGCTTTCAGGCTCGACAATTTCTCAACAATCGATAGAATCACAGCAGATACACAAAGGGAGTGTTTACAGCCCGCAAGGAGCTCTGCTGTAAACGACATCAAATCGCTATAAGTCACTGAATAAAAAAATAATAGGTGACGAGGTACGACTATGAAATTAATCCTGATAGGTGCCCCAGGATCAGGCAAAGGCACACAGGCCAAATATTTAACCGAGAAATACCATATTCCACAGATTTCCACTGGTGATCTGCTGCGCGCTGCTGTGGCAGCTCAGACCCCGCTCGGCAGGCAGGCCAAGGCAATCATGGATGCAGGTCAACTGGTACCCAACGATATAGTCATCGGCATGATACGCGAGCGTATCGCCCGGCCTGACGCCGAACAGGGTTTCGTGCTCGATGGTTTCCCCCGCAATATCGCCCAGGCGATGGCACTGGACGATATCCTCGATAAGTTCGGCCGTCCTATCGATGCCGTGCTGCAGTTTGATGTCGATGCCGAGATGCTCATCCAGCGCACCATTGGCCGCCTCAGCTGCATATCCTGCGGCGCCTTGTTCAACCTCTTCACCCAGCCGCCCGCCATCGATGATAAGTGTGACGAGTGTGGCAGCACCCTGCAGCACCGCTCCGATGACAGCGAAGAAGTGATCGAGAGACGCCTACAGATATTCGAGTCGCTGACCCAGCCGCTAAGCGATTACTACAAACAGAAAGGCATCCTGCACGTGGTCGAAGCCCACGGTGACGTCGAGGAAGTCACCAAGCGCGTCAAATCAGCGCTACGCGGCCTGCGCCCGAAACGTACTCCGGTGAAACCGCTGGTTGAACCTGTCACTACACCAGCGAAGAATGCCAAACCCAAAGTGAAACACGTAAAGGTGGAAGAACGCCAGCCTAAAATCCGGCCACGCAAGAAGATTCAGACCATCAGTGGCAACACCAGGGTCAAGAAGCTGGACATCAAGAAAGAACTGCCTGAAGTAGTACATAAGAAAACCACGGTGAAGAAGAAGGCCGCTTCCAGAAAATCAACCGCTAAATCGGCAACTGCGATAGATGCCAGCAGTCAAAATCTTGATAAGAAACTAAAAGCGCTTCAGGATGAACTCAAGCAGGCCAAGGCGCAACTGAAAGCAGCAACAAACGAGGAGAAAGCTCTGCTCAAGGCCGACAAGGAAAAAGACGCTATCCTGAAGAAAGCCCAGCAAGCTGAGTCCAGAAAAAAAGTCACCAAAAAGACGGTCAAGAGCACGACCAAAAAAACAGTCAAGAAGAGTGTTAAGAAAACGGTAAAGAAGAAGGCAGCTGTCAGGAAGAAATAACGACTTTTACCGGCCCGCATATAAATGGGAAATAAAAAAGAAATAAAAAAAGCCTCGGTTAACCCGAGGCTTTTTTTATTTCTGTATTTAGATACTGTTGGATTGGTACAGTGTAAATTACTGCTGCTGCGCCTGAGCCTGCTGCTCTGCAACTTCCTTTCGAACCTGGTCCATATCCAGTTCTTTGGTCTTACCGATCACTTCTTCAAGTGCGGTTTCAGGCAGCATGCCTGCCTGAGAGAAGATCGCAATCTGGTCACGGAAGATCATCAGTGTCGGAATCGAGCGGATCTGGAAGCTGGCCGCCAGCTCCTGTTCGTCTTCTGTATTGATCTTGGCGAATACGACATCTTCATGTTTTTCAGATACCGCATCGTAGACAGGCGCAAACGATTTACAGGGACCGCACCAGGGTGCCCAAAAATCGATAATAACGATCTCATTATTAGCGATCGTGTCCTGTAACGTGTCTTTTGTAATATCTACTGTAGCCATAATTAACCTGTACTTTAATTAATCTGCAAACTTGAATTAACCTGCAAGATTGCCGTTGCGGGCATAAAAACCAGCCGCCACAGATGTGGCGACTGGTAGAATAAGATGCCATTTTAACCTATCTGTTCAGATAGTTCCCTGCCCTTGTGTAAGCTTAATCTGTCTGATCAAGCTTATTTGCTTACTCGGCTACCACGCTATAACCAGATGTTGCAGGCAGTCGCGGCATGGTGATCTCAGGATACGGACCTGTCAGCGCACCGAGGAAGGCAACGATATCAGTCACTTCCTTATCAGATAAATCCCTGTTGAGCTGGGTCTTGGCCATCACACGAACCGCTTCAGAGAGGTCATTCACTGCACCATTGTGAAAATATGGTGCTGTATCTGTGATGTTGCGCAGCGTTGCAACGCGGAACATGTTCTTATCGGCAGCTTTACCGGTAACCTCTTCACGCCCCTTATCTGCTGAGAAGTTATATTTTTTCTCGAAGTCATTATCCGCAAAGGTAGGGAACTTGGCATAGAACCCCTTACCGAGTGTCTGTGGTCCATTAAAGGCAGCACCTGAGTGACATGCGGTACAACCGGCTGACTGGAATGTTTCCATACCTTTCACCTGCTGCGCCGTCATTGCCTTCTTGTCGCCTTTTACATATTTATCGTAAGCACTGTTTGGCGTAATCAGCGTTCGCTCGAAAGCAGCGACCGCTTTGGCGGCATTATCGACTGTCATACTATCTTTACCGAAAGCTGCATCGAAATATGGCTTGTAACCCGGAATCTGTCTGACACGATCCATCGCTGTTTCGACGTCTTTCATACCCATCTCGACAGGATTAGCCACAGGGCCCTTCGCCTGATCTTCCAGCAGCGCTGCACGACCATCCCAGAACTGAACACCATGGAAAGCCGAGTTCCATACGGTCGGTGCATTACGACCACCGGTCTTACCGTGCACTCCCATAGAGACAGAACGGCTGTCATCCCCACCTTCCATCACATTGTGACATGAGTTACATGAGACCGTGCCAGTCGATGAAAAACGTGGATCCATATACAGCATCTTACCCAGCTCAACCTTGGCCTCTGTGGTCGGATTATCTTCTGGTGCAGGTGCCACATCAGGAAGCGCTTCCCAGTTTGCACTCACCGGCATGCTGGCCATCATTAATACCACAATAGAACTCTTGAAACTCATACTAACCATCACTAACTCCTATAAGAAAACTATAAATTAGATTAGTTCTAATATACCATAAGATAAGTATATTAGCAATATCTAACCTTGTTAAGATATATCAACAGGCGGCATAATTTACCTTGCTACAGACAGAAATCAATAGCGACTAAAAACTGACCGAGAAAAGTATTTCAGGATATGTTGACGAGCAGTCAGTAGAGGAAGAGCAGTTCGTATATTCTTCATAGACGATGCCACCACCGATGTAAACACGGTTATCCGATGAAAAATAGGCACCCGCACGATAACCGTAAGAGTCCTGATCATCGAGCTCTATTCCGTTGTAATCTCCATAAAAGGTTCGACGCCAGAAAACACCGAGGTAAGGTTTGATTGCTTTTGGCTGGATAAACACGTAGCGGATCTGCGGGCTGAGCTTGGTGATGGAAGGATCACCCGAAAACCAGTGCTGTAGATCGATTCCGAGCTCGAGACCATCGACAACGTAATAACCGACACCCACGCCGAGTATGAGGTAATCATCATTGAAGGCACTCCCCGAGCCCAGGACGATACCAACAGTGGTGGAGTTCGCTGAAAATGCTGTACTGACACCACCGCTACCGACACTGGCAGCAGTCACAGTATGGCTTGCGCTCGATAAGAACAACAAGATAAGCAGTTTGTTTATTTCTCTCAGAATCACCCTGTACTCCTCCGCGTATTGCCTGTCAGTAGTTTAACATCCGGTTTCACTGAAGCCGCTAACTTATGTTGCCATAAAGATCACGATACAAACCTTCTCGCTTGATCAGCTCGAGGTGATGCCCCTCGTCGATAATCTTGCCGGCATCGAACACCAGTACACGGTCCGCCTGTTTCACCGCACTCAGACGGTGCGCGATGATTAACGTGGTACGGTTCTGCAGGAAGCTATGCATCGCCTCATGAAGCAGCGCCTCGGTCTCCGTGTCGAGTGACGAGGTTGCCTCGTCGAGTATCACGACCCTGGGATCAGCCAGTATCATACGTGCAATGGCGAGGCGCTGTCGTTGACCGCCTGACAGCCTGATACCACTGCGACCGATGATACTGTCGAGCCGTTCGGGCATCTCCTCCACCACCTGCTTCATCTGCGCGATCTCGAGCGCCTGCCAGATGGATTGATCATCGACCTCTCTGCCCAGGCTCAGGTTTTCGCGGATGCTATCGTTGAACATCGCCGGGTGTTGCAGCACGGTAGCAACATTCTCTCGCACCACACTCAGGCCGATATCCTTGAGATTGACGCCATCGAAATATAGCTCACCTGAACCCGCTGGATACAACCCCAGGATGATCTGCACCAGGGTCGACTTACCGCCACCGCTGGCGCCCACCAGTGCGACCTTCTCCCCTTCTGCGATAGAAAGACTGACGCCATCGAGCACATTCAAGCCTTCACCGTAGGAAAAACAGACGTCTTGCACGCTGATACCGACGGTGTGCTTACCTTCAAAAGGATTAATCTTATGCGGGTAATGCGGTTCACGTTTCATCGCCAGCAATCGGTTGATGCGATCGATAGCCGCATTCGCACTGTAATAACTGTACTGGATACCCAGGATCTCCTGCACCGGCCCCATCATGAACCAGAGGTAGGCATACACGGCAAACATCTCACCGATGGAGAGCCCACTGAACAGCACCACGACCATGCTGAGTCCGCGGAAGAATTCGAAACCCATGAGGAAGATAAAGAAAGACAGCCGGTTGGCCGCATCACTCTTCCAGCCGAACGCCACCATGTTCTGTTTCAGCTGTCTTGCCCGTGAGACGACACGCTCGAGGTAGTGAGCTTCGCGGTTACTGGCGCGGATCTGCTGGATACCGTCGAGCGTCTCGATCAACGCCTGCTGGAACAGCTCGAATGAAACATTCTCATCGCGTTTCAGGTTCTTCACTTTCTTACCCATCACCATGGTGAAATAGATCACCACCGGATTCATCAGCAGGATGAACAATGCCAGCTGCCAGTGCATCCAGAGCAGGACGACTGCGACTCCGACCACGGTCAACGACGCGACGATAAACTTGCTCAGCGAAGCCCCCAGAAAATCATCGATGGCGGTAACATCCGTGACCAGGTGTGAAGTGATAGAACCCGACCCTACCGATTCGTATTCAGCCATCGACACTTTCTGCAGATGCTGTAACAAGCCCAGTCGCAGCCTGTAGGTAACATTCTTTGCCACACGGGTAAACTCGCGTGTCTGCAGCACGGCAAGCAGCAAGGCGATCAGCCTTAGTAGCATGGAAAGCAGCATGACGATAACGATGACGCTGACCGGTGTCAGCCAGCTGGTCGGGAATATTGTCGAAAGAAGGTCGATCACCTTGCCCGGCTTATCGAGCAGGACCTCATCAACCAGCAGCGGCATCAACAGGGGTACGGGCACGCTGATTACCGCTGCGAGCACCGCGATCAGGTTGGCGATGATCAACGCCTTCTTATGCTGTTTAACGATCTCGAAGATACTTTGCCACGAGTACTGTTCACATGAGCCAGACTCAGATGAGACGGGCGCAGACGAATCTTTATCGACATGTCCGGACTGTTCTTTGTTACCTGGCGCTATCACTTATCTACTTGCTTATCTTTTTAGGTTTATCTATTTAAGTTGAATCTACATGCCCGGTCACTTAAAAAAAACCGGCATCATCCTCACATTGCTTCAGCGCCAGTATCAATGCCTGCGTGCCGCTGGTGCCATGACCGAGCTCACTCACCTTCCGGTACAGTTTGATCGCCAGCGACAGACCCGGCAGATCCAACCCAACCGATTATTTTGTTTTTATGCATCGGTGCTTCCTGTAAAATCACGGCTTTATTTTTTCATGAATAACAGACTTAGTCTTTACATACTGAGTATGGAGGCTACGCATGAACACTGCACATGAACACTAGTAACGATGAACTACAAGCTTTCCTGTTCGATGTCGACGGCACCCTGTCTGACACCGAGCGTGACGGTCACCGTGTTGCCTTCAACCAGGCCTTTGCGGAATACGGACTGGACTGGAACTGGGACATCGATACCTACGGTAAATTACTCGCTGTCACCGGTGGTAAAGAGCGCATGAAATATTTCACCGAAAACTTCATGGATAAAGCCGATATCCCCGATGACATCGACAGCCTGATTCCGGTACTCCACCGGGCGAAGACTCGTCACTATACAGAACTGTTATCAAGCGGAGCGATCCCGCTACGTCCAGGTGTCGAACGCCTGATCAAGGAAGCTCGCGAGCGCGGCTATCGCCTGGCCATCGCCACCACGACGACACCCGAGAATGTCACTGCCCTGCTCACTCATACACTGGGCGAAGAAGCGATCGACTGGTTCGACGTGATCGCCGCAGGTGATATCGTTCCCGCGAAGAAGCCTGCACCGGACATCTATGATTATGCGATGAAAGAGATGCGACTGAATGCCGAACAGTGCATCGCTTTCGAAGACTCTGAAAACGGAATCCATGCATCCAGAGGTGCGGACCTGTGCACCATCATCACCGTCAATGACTATACACATGACCATGACTTTACCGGTGCAAGCATCGTGCTCGACCAGATGGGTGAACCCGGGCAGGCATTCAGCGTGCTCGATGGTGATGCCGATGGAGCAAGCTACCTTGATTGCGACCTTGTAATTAAACTGCATCAGCGGTGTATGAGTTCATAAACGATAGATACAGGATAGCCGGCCGCTTCTGTTGATAGACCTGATATCAAGCAACATCGACCTGGTCGAAGTATTTTATTATGCTTTGACCGGGGCCTTTGCCGGCATCGCTGCCGGTATGTTCGGTGTCGGCGGTGGTCTCATCATCGTACCCGTGCTGTATTACGTGTTTGCGTCACAAGGATATGACCCGCAGCACCTGATGCACATGGCGGTCGCTACCTCACTGGCGGCCATCGTATTCACCGCGTCCTCTTCGACGCTTGCCCACCACAAACGAGGCGCCGTGCTATGGCCAATCGTTTTAAGCATCACACCGGGTATTATCATCGGCGCCTGGTTTGGCGGCATCTTCGCCTCGAAGCTGGACAATGAAGTTCTAAGCAAGGTCTTCGCCGTCTTCGAATTACTGGTCGCTATACATCTGATACTAAAAAAACAAAGCAGACAGCATCAGGCAGCGATAGGTAAAACAGTCGCATCTGCCGGTGGGCTGGTGGTCGGCTTCATCTCCAGCATCGTGGGCATCGCAGGCGGTACCATGACCGTCCCCTTGCTGTACTGGTTTAATGTGCCGATGCAAAAAGCCGTGGCCACCTCCGCAGCCTGTGGTCTGCCTATTGCTCTCATCGGTACACTCGCTTACGTATATGCAGGCTGGGGACAGACGTCCGATAATCCTGCAACAATCGGCTTCCTGCATATATATGCACTGGCCAGCATCGCGATGAGCAGCTTCCTGTTCGCCCCGCTTGGTGCAAAGCTGGCACACAGCATCTCAGAAAAAGCGTTACGCCTGAGCTTTGCCGGCATCCTGCTATCGCTCAGCGCGATCATGTTCATTAGCTAACACTGGATGCTGGTATCTATAGTGTTAACATTCGAGACCCGTATCAGGGGTTTGCATCACAGACTACTGGCGAATATCCAGGCAAAACCGACACCCGCAAACAAATAATCGTTCTGTACCACCAGGGGGCTGTCTTCAAATTCTGCACCGCGCAGAGACTGGTAACGCAACAACAGCCAGTAGACAAAACCCTTACTCTTATAGCTGATACGGTAGTTGACAAAACTTCCACCGAAACCGCCATCGCTGTGATATTCGGCTCGTGATGCGGTGACATATTCAGCTGCAACATCATAGTAATAAGCATGAAAATCATCAGTAGCGAACTTCAGGCCCACCGTTGTTTTATGCGACAAACCGGTACGCGCGATACGCCGATGATTAAAACTGAAACGCGGCTCGATGAGATAACCGATACTGTCGACATATCTTAGATCACTGACAAAGGCCAGCCTTATCGGTACTTCGAAACGTATATCGAAATAACTCCGCCTGGCATCATTCAGCAGGAACTCGATCGATGGACCGATCTGAAGCATCAAGTCGAGATCGGGCATCCCCTTACGTGCGACGGTATCATCACTGTCAACTGGCAGACCGAAGTCTGCGCTGATATCCAGCACAGTCGTTGCTGAACGATATAAAAAACCTCTTATACCTCGGTCGATCTCAAAGACTGGCGAACGATAGGTAAAATACGGTGCCGGCAAGACAAGATCGGCAGTCTGTTTGGCTCCGGGATAGAGATGGTACCTGAACGCACCCGCACCGATACCCATATCCCATTGCGGTCTCACCAGTGTGATATCACCCGCATACGACTTTACTCCTGTCTCAAGGGTATTTTCTGCATCGCCATAAGCGGAAGTAACGGGTAAACTGATCCCGACTATGATAGATAGCAGGGCAATGAAAAAGCGGATAGTTTGGTGTATCATCAAAATTCACTTCTATCGTCCGAATCCCGTTTTATCAGCAGGGTATAACACATGGCAGTATCACCTGAATTAAAGGTTACGGTTTACAGCGATTATATCTGTCCTTTCTGTTATGTAGGCAATCATCGTCTGCAGCACCTGCGTGACAGTTACGACCTGAAGATCAACTGGTGTTTCCTCGAGATACACCCGGAGACTTCCGCAGGGGGCGAACCGATCGATTCGCTGGACTATCCTTCTGAGCAATGGCAGCAGTTACTCAGCCAGCTCGAACGTGTTGCACAGGAAGAGCAGATACCACTATCCAGAATTGAGTTCATCACCAACTCCAAAGACGCTTTGTTACTCTCTGAAGCGAGCAAAAAATGTGGCAAGGATATTTTCTACAGATTACATGACGCTCTATTTCACGCATATTTTGTCGATCAGAAAAACATCGGTGATCGAAATGTGTTGAGAGAGATTGCTTCCAGCTGCGGCATGGACCACCACCTCATCGATGATGCCTGGGAAGACAAACACTATGAGCTAACCCTGTTAAATAATTACCAGCTGGCTCGGAATCATAACATCCAGAGCGTACCAAGTTTCATCTTTGGTGAGCGGATACTGACCGGGGTCGTCGCCGAAGCGACTTTCCGTGAGGCTGCCGAACAGCTGGCCACAGCCGAACTGCAGTGCTGAGTGGCTGAGTCCTTGTATGATCTTCCGCTTTTAATCTTCTGCTTTAATCTTCTGTCAGCCCCAGCAAAGCATCCCTCAGGTCATCATCGGCTGGCTCCTCCCCTAGCCAGACATCCAGCAGAGCGGTATAGAAGTCATCTCCCTCGATGACTGGCTTTTTCTCTCCATTGAAAGTAACCAGCGTACCGGATGATGGTATGTAGTCGAGATAGATAACGTCACCTGCTTTCAGATCCGGAAACAGCGCGATGAAAGTTTCGAGTTGAGACTTCAGCCTGTCGAACTGCTCACCAGTGTTATTGTTTTCAAAGCCTTCGAACCAGGCCGCGTTCATCTTTTCACGGCTGACCTCGTCGTACACCATATGCATCACGATACGCTTTGGCCCATCCAGGGATTGAACCTCGTCGCGTGAATCAACCTTACTCTCTGTATACAGGGCACCGACATAGACCTTGAATACAAACCTGGTTCGATACCCCATACCGTTTAACTGTAGAAGCTGATCAGTACCCTCCAGGGTAATGCTATCAGGAAGATCGACATCACCCAGTTGCCTCGAATACACCGGAGTGGACAACATCATGGTAATCACCAGCAGACAACTCAACAGGGCAAGGTATGCAAGTTTAGAATCAACACGTTTAGCATAAGACTGTTTATTTATTATCATCACGGGTACCTGCGATCGAGAGCTCATGTATTAAAGGTGAAAAATCAACGAATTAGCGTTAGGATACACCATACTCTTCGTCAACACACCCTGTCATAAGGTAGCATAAGATGGCATAAGACTTCTGACATGTACGGCGAATGTATATAAAAACATAACGATAATGATTACGACCATCTCGACAAAACGAAAGTTGTTCATCTACCTGCTGTACGTCAGCCTGTCGTGCCTGATCACTATCACCCTGAACATCATCCATACCGTCTATGTACTTCGTATCGATATCACCGGTATTTCCTTCGCTATCCCCACACTGGCAGGCATCATGTTTGGGTTTATGCTCGCCCATATAAAAAGCCTCAGTGCCCAACTCAGCACCATGGCTTTCACAGACTCACTCACCAAGATTTACAACCGGCTTCACTTCGCACATTTCCTCGATGCCGAGATAGATAAGGCAAAACGTTATGGCAGTACGTTTTCCATCATCTTCTTTGACCTTGATCATTTTAAAGAGGTGAATGATAACTATGGCCACCTGGCAGGTGATAAAGTACTGGAGCAGATAACCAGGATAGTCTCGAAAGCAAATCGTCGAGCCGATATATTCGCACGATATGGCGGCGAAGAGTTCATCATCCTGACACCCGAGACCGATGCCAACGGTGCCATGACCCATGCCGAACGCTTAAGAAGAGATATCGAAAACTACCATTTCAAAGGTGTTGGCCGAGTGACCAGCAGTTTTGGCGTCACCGAATTCGATGCCGAACATGACACCCTGGAATCACTGCTCGACCGCGTAGATAAAGCCCTCTACCTGGCGAAAGACTACGGTCGTAACCGCGTCGAACGCGCCTGACTTAAGAAACTGATCCAGACACTGGCCCAAGCGATGGTACAGGCACGCCCATCTTCGATGACTACTCTGCGCGGTAGGCAAGATCGAGCTGTTTTGCCGCACGAACTTCGTCGAGTCGTTTCACTGGCAGCGTCTGAGGAGCGGCATGTAACAGTTCCGGGTTCGTCTCAGCTTCATTCTTGATCTGCTCGAGCGCATCCATAAACCCATCCAGCGCTTCTTTGGCTTCAGACTCGGTCGGCTCGATCAATAGGCATTCGGGCACCAGCAACGGGAAGTACGTCGTCGGCGCATGATAACCAAGATCGAGTAGACGTTTAGCAAAGTCCATGGCTGATACATGAAACTCGCGCGCTTCGTTCTTCAGCGTGATGATGAACTCGTGGCTCGCACGGCGGTTATCAATAGCCAGGGTAAAGCCACGGCGTTTCGCTTCCGCCATCATGTAGTTTGCATTCAATGTCGCAAACTCGGCAACACGTATCATGCCTTCACGGCCGAGCAGTCGCATGTAGATGAAGGCACGCAGCAGTACACCGGGGTTACCCATGAAAGCTGACAGTCGCCCGATGCTGCGAGGCAGATCGTCTGTGGTCATATAACGATAGCTACCTTTTTCTTTGGTCACCACCGGTAACGGTAAGAACTCTTTCAGCCGCTGCGATACACCGACCGCACCCGAACCCGGACCACCGCCACCGTGCGGTGTTGAAAACGTCTTATGCAGGTTGGAATGAATGACATCGAAGCCCATATCGCCAGGACGGATCTTGCCCAGGATGGCATTCAGGTTAGCACCATCGTAATAAAGCAGACCGCCAACCTCATGGATGACTTTAGCGATAGCTTCGATCTGGCGCTCGAACACACCGAGGGTCGATGGATTGGTCAACATCAGGCCTGCCGTCTGCGGACCGACGGCCTGTTTCAGCGCGTCGAGATCGACATCGCCATTATCCAGTGTCGGAATCTCGCGTACGCTAAAACCGCACATCACGGCAGTCGCCGGATTGGTACCATGCGCTGCATCCGGCACCAGGATCTCTTTACGTTCGTCATCACCGCGTGCTTTATGATAAGCCTCTATCATCGCCACACCGGCAAACTCACCCTGGGCTCCCGCCATCGGCGCGAGGGAGGCTGCCGCCATACCGGTGACTTCACATAGCATCGACTGCAGCTCATACATGCAGGCAAGGAAACCCTGATTCTGCGCGTCAGGGGTTAACGGATGTGCATTGAGAAAACCTGGCAGCATCGCCAGCGAGTTGCAGGCACGAGGATTGTATTTCATGGTGCACGAACCGAGCGGATAGAACTCGGTATCGATAGAGAAGTTTTTCTGAGACAAGCGTGTATAGTGTCTTACTGCCTGCAGTTCAGAAACCTCCGGCAGCGCAGCACGTGATTTTCTCAACAAGTTATCAGGGATAGCAGCAGTCGATGCTCTTTCAGCAGGCGACTGCGGTGCGCCTTTACGGCCTTCTGATGAGTGTTCAAATATCAGCATCATGCAGTCTCCTGTAAACCTTCCAGCGGGGTAGCTGCCATCACCTGCTGCATCGCATCCGCATAAGCCTGGATATCTTCTTTGCTGCGCATCTCCGTGGTGCATACCAGGATGGCATCACCCAGTTCTGGATAATCTTTACTCAGGTCGTAACCGCCAAGGATGCCTTTATCCAGCAACGCGGCAAGAACGTCAGCCGCCGGCTTGTCGAGCTGCAGCACGGTCTCATGGAAGTGCGAACAGTCGAACGCTTTCTTCACACCGTCGATGGCAGTCAGCTTATCGACCAGCATATTATTATTCGCATGACAGGCAGCAGCAGTGTTCTCCAGCCCTGCTGCGCCCATGATAGACATATAGATGGTCGAAGCGGTAACGACCAGCCCCTGGTTGGTACAGATATTCGATGTCGCTTTAGAGCGTCGGATATGCTGCTCACGCGCCTGCAGCGTAAGCACGAAACCATCTCGGCCATCGAGGTCGACGGTACGACCGACGATACGGCCGGGCATCTGGCGAACCAGCGCCTGCTTACAGCAGAGCAGACCATAATAAGGCCCCCCGGCAGACATCGGTGCACCCAGCGGCTGGCCATCACCACAGGCGATATCTGCGCCCTTGCTGTTGTCGTCATTACCCCATTCGCCCGGCGGATTCACGATCGATGCCACCAGTGGATTGATGACCGCGATTACCAGGATGTTGTTCTCGTGTGCCCAGTCTGTAATCTCATCAACCGCTTCCAGGCCGCCGAAGAAGTTAGGCTGCTGCAGAACGATCGCGGTGATGTCATCTTCAGCCGTCTGCTTGAATTTCTCCAGCGTCGCGGTACCGCTTGTCTCATCGTAAGGCACGTCGACCAGTTCGATCTGCTGCCCCTTGACGATGGTATGTGCAGTTTTCCGATAGCCCGGATTCACCGTCGTCGGTATCAGGATCTTGCGTGACTTCGATTTGCGGTTGCCGCGCACGGCCATCAGGATCGCTTCAGCCAGCGATGATGCACCGTCATACATGGACGCATTCGATACATCCATCGCGGTCAGTGCAGTCATCATGCTCTGGTATTCATAGGTCAGCTGCAGCGTACCCTGCGAGGCTTCTGCCTGGTAAGGCGTGTAAGCGCTGTAAAACTCACCCCGGGTGGTGATCTCCCATACCGCTGCAGGGATGTGATGCTGATAGGCACCCGCGCCCATGAAACAGAGTGCACGTGTGTTGCTGTCTGCACGTTCATGCATGAGACGGGATACTTCCATCTCGGTCATACCTTCGGGCACAGCTTCAAGGCTCGATGCACGCAGGTGCGCAGGAATCTCATCAAAAAGGTCATCGATAGAATCTACGCCGATAGCTTCGAGCATCTGCGATATTTCCTGATCGGTATGGGGGATAAAAGGCATAGGAACTAATTTAAGGAGTTACCAGGATTGTTGTTTATCTAGGTTGACTATATGGATTGACTGGCAGACAGCGAAACCAGCCTGAAACGACCGTCATCACCGGTTCAGACCTGTCTGAAAGCTTCAGCTTGCAGAGATATCCAGATCAATCTTCAATGTAGTCTTCGGTTTCAGTCTTCGTGCTTAATCTTCGTGATTAATCTTCAATCGAAGCCTGATAAGCATCGGCATCCATCAACTCATCCAGTTCATCACCCGATGGTTTGATCTTGAACAGCCAGCCGTTATCGTATGCTGAATCATTAATTATTTCCGGCTCGTCAGCCAGCGCCTCGTTCACTTCGACGATCTCGCCGCTGATCGGCATGTAGACATCTGATGCCGCTTTTACTGACTCGACCACACAGCATTCATCACCAGCGCTAAACTCGGCATCGGTTTCGGGCAGTTCGACGAATACCAGGTCACCCAGCAGTTCCTGCGCATGGTCAGTGATACCGACGGTCACCAGGCCGTCATCTTCAACGCGCAGCCACTCATGGGACTCGGTATATTTTAATTCTGAAGGAACTTCACTCATTTCTTTCCCCTAACTCAGGTCTTTATAAACAGATCACTCTCGAGAAGCCGTATTATAACCCTCGTAAATGAATATTTTCTAACTGGCAGTTAGACAGGCTGGCCGTCTCTGACAAAGACAGGTTTCACCACCCTGGCATCGAGCTGTTTGCCGCGGATGTCTACCTTGCAGGTATCACCTGTTGCCACCGGCACGCGCGCGAGTGCAATCGATTTCTGCAGGCTTGGCGAAAATGTGCCGCTGGTTATCTCACCTTCACCCTGTTCACCGCCGTCCAGATCGACGATGACACGTTGATGACTGCGTAACACGCCGCGAGATTCGAGTATCAAGCCGACGATCTTCTGCTTCACGCCAGTCGCTTTCTCTTCTTCGATCACACCGCGGCCGATGAAGTTCCTGTCTTCCGGCTGCCAGGCGATGGTCCAGCCCAGGCCAGAGATGAGCGGCGAGGTATCTTCGGTCATATCACTGCCGTAGAGATTCATACCCGCTTCCAGACGCAGGGTGTCACGCGCACCTAGACCACAGGGTTTTACGCCGGCAGCCGCCAGCTTGTCCCACAGTGCGGCAGCTTCAGATTCCGGCACCATGATCTCGAAACCATCTTCACCGGTATAACCGGTGCGACCGACGAACCACTCGCCACAATCGGCACCGAAGAAACGTTTCAATGGCGATGCTGCCTCGACCACATCCACCGGCAGCGCCTCGAAAGATTTCTCACGCGCATGCGGGCCCTGTACAGCGATCATCGCGAGGTCATCACGTTCTTTCACACTGACATTAAAATCAGCCGCGTGCTTATTGATCCAGGCGAGATCCTTATCACGGGTACCGGCATTGACCACCACGCGGTACCAGTCGTCGTGCATGCAATACACGATGAGGTCATCGATGACACCGCCGCGCTCATTCAACATGCAGCTGTAAAGCGCTTTGCCGCTCTCCGTCAGTTTGGCGACATCGTTCGCCAGCAGGTACTGCAAAAATCCTTTGATATCGCCATCTGTCAGATCGACGATAACCATGTGCGAGACATCGAACATACCCGCGTCCTGACGCACCTGGTGGTGTTCGTCGATCTGCGAACCATAATTCACCGGCATCTGCCAGCCGGCAAAATCGACGATCTTGCCGCCATATTCGACATGTTTATCAAAGAGGACTGTTTTATTCATGTGTATTATTCATGTCTATTACTCATAATTTATTGTACCTGATTCAATAGAGCGGTTATGAAACCGCCAGTTACAACAGCTGACCTGCGACAGCCAATAGATTGTACACGTCTCAACAAGCGAGAATCCTGAAAAAATTAAGTGTTAATTCAGATACTATGAAATTCGGATATCGCTATATGCAACTGATGTGCAGGTAGCTTGCTGCCGCCAACAACCGAGACATCACTCAACCGTCCAACTATCCATTCAACGCCTGCCGGATAATGCGGTATTTCAATGCCGGCAGATGGTCAACCAGTGATAAACCTGCATTTCGCAATTCACTGACGAAAACATTGTTGTAACCAAACAGCTGTTTGAAACCTGTCATCGACATCTCCATCACGGTATTAGCACCTTTACGCTGACGCTGGTACTTCTTCAAGGTATGCACGGCCGCCCATTGTCGGCCAGCCGAGCGCGCTTCGATGATGACATCAGCGAGAGCGAAAGCATCGGCAATGCCGAGATTTGCACCCTGACCTGCCAGCGGGTGGATATTGTGCGCTGCATCGCCGATCAGCGCCAGCCCGGATTTCACGTATTCAGCTGCATGGCCATGTGTCAGCGGGAACAGGTATCGCTGGCTGACCTCGGTCACCTCACCCAGTCTATACTCTCCGGCTTCGGCCAGCGCCCGCATGAAGGCCTGATCATCCAGTGCCATCGCGGCACTGGCTGCTTCTTCATCCAGTGACCAGACGATCGAACACTGGCCGTTATACAGAGGCAAAAATGCGAGCGGTCCGGTGGGCATAAAACATTGCCAGGCCGTATTCTGATGCGGCTCGCTCGTCGTCACATTACACACCAGTCCCTGTTGCTGGTAGGGCTGCCGGTTACGCTGAATACTGGCCACCTCCCTCACTCGGGAATTGACACCGTCAGCACCGATGAGCAGCTTCGCCGTCAGTGTCTTCTCAGAATCCAGATTATCAGAGTCCAGGTGTAGCCGGATATCTGCTGCACGTTCATCTGCAAACGAATATTCGATCGACACGATCTGCTGTGGACACAGGTAATCGATATTGTCTGCCGCTGCGACCTTGTCGAGCAGCATCTGTTGCAACACGTTATTCTCGATGATTACGCCAAGCTCGGAGACGCCAAGCTCGGCACTGTCGAACTCGATCTGGCCAGCCCCGGTCTGGTCCCAGACGAACATCTTTTCGAATGCACAGACACGATCACTCAACTCGGACTGAAACACGCCAGTCTTGTCGAAGCGCTCCAGTGCAGAGCGATTGATGGCGGAGACACGGCAGTCTGGCTGCTCTGCCACCGGTTTGAGTTCGCAGCGATCGATGACCGCAACCGAAAAATCACTGCCGATGAGCTCGTTGGCAAAGCTGAGACCGACCATACCGCCACCAACGATGATGATATCGTATGTATCTTTCACTGATTTCATAACCGTAGGATTCATAAGCCTGGAACTCATAAGCGCAGCCCCCTGTTCAGACGGGTCAACCGACCGCCACGGCCCATATCCAGCCCCATGCTCCGGGTTGCCAGACGGTGCTTGATATCCGGGATGATATCGACCAGGAACAGGCTGGCAGAACGCAGATGCGCCAATGGCGCAAAGGCGTTTGAGAAAGTCTTCACCAGCGTATCGGTAAAGCGGTAGACACGCTTGATATCCTGTTCACGCAGCTCGGCATACTGCTGCAGCAAAATCTGTACAGTCTCGAGCTCGGTCAGGCCGGCATCTGCATCGCCAGCTTCACGGTAATGATCGACCAGTAATTCGGCCAACAGCGCGATATCACGAAGTGCAAGGTTAAAACCCTGCCCTGCGACCGGGTGCACACTGTGGGCAGCATTACCAATGAGTGCCACCCGGCCATGCACTATCTGGCTGGCCGACTGCAGGAACAAGGGGTAGATATGACGGCTGCCGGCTTTTTTGATCTGCCCCAGGCGGAAACCGAAGCGCTGCTGTAAACTCGCAACAAAGTCAGCCTCATCGAGTGCATAGAGGTAGTCGGCCTGCTCCGGACTCAGCGTCCACACCACCGAACAGCGGTTTTGCGTCATCGGCAGAAAAGCCAGCGGACCGCTGTCGGTAAAGCGCTCATAGGCGACATTGTTATGTTTTTTACCCGGTGTGACATTGGTGATCAACGCAACCTGGTCATAGCTATGACGATGGCTGCCGATATTGAGCAGCTTCATCACCTTCGAGTTATTACCATCTGCGGCGACCAGCATGTTTCCGCTGATCTGTCTGCTAGCCTGCCCGTCAGAAGCTTCGACGGAGATATCGATGCTCACCTGCTGTTCATCCTGGTGCAACCCAATCAGTGTCGCCGGGCAGAATAACGTTATGCGCGCTCCATCTTCCTCGGTGACGTGTTCGAGTTCGGCATACAACTGCTGGCCGATAGCGCGATTTTCCAGTACATAGCCCAACGCCTCGACCCCTTCCTGCTCTTTGGTTAGCCGGGTGACACCGAAGTGGCCGCGGTCGGAGATATGGATGGTATCGATCGCTTGCGCGTATGGGGCAAGCAGTCCCCACAGCCCCTGTCTATCTGAATCGTTCAGGCTGCTGCCCATATTCTGGAAGATACAGCTGCTGCCATAGGACAGCGCAACCGTGCGGTCATCGTAGCTGGGCTGGGCTTCGGTATCGAGGGCGTAGGCTTCGACCACGGCAATCTTCAGCGGTTGCTGCAGCCCGGCATTCTTCAGCTTTGCATTTTTTAAGGCACAGGCGAGACTGGCACCGGCGAGGCCGCCGCCAATGATAATCAGATCATAATGTTCATCTGCCATACATCTACTCGCCTGACATATACCCTATGATGACATGACCGCTTCGATCTCATCAACCGTTCTCGGCAGGCCTTTGGTCAGCAGCTCATAGCCATCTTTGGTCACCGCCAGGTCGTCTTCGATACGCACACCGATGCCCCACCAGCGACGCGCGCCCCGGCTTCCCGAAGGGATATACAGGCCCGGTTCAACGGTAAGCACCATGCCAGGTTCCAGCAAGCGCCATTTGTCATCGACCTTGTAGTCACCGACATCGTGCACATCCATCCCCAGCCAGTGGCCAGTTCGGTGCATATAGTATTTCATATAACTGCTATCTTTGATCAGTTGTGCCGGCCTGCCTTTCAGCAGACCGATATCCACCATACCGCGGGTCAGTTCTTTCACTGCTGCATCATGTGGATCATTCCAGTGATTACCCGGCTTCACCTTGGCGAAGGCTGCTTCCTGAGCTTTGAGCACCGCTTCGTAGATCTCTTTCTGAGCAGCTGTAAATTTGCCATTGACCGGAAAGGTTCTGGTGATATCTGCTGCGTAGCCCTGGTATTCTGCACCGGCATCGATCAGCACCAGTTCCTTCTCATTGAGCACATCATTATTCTCGGTGTAATGCAGGATACAGCCGTTCTCGCCACCGCCGACGATCGACGAGTATGCCCAACCAGCGCCATTACGCTTGAAGCCACAGAGGAACTCGGCCTCGAGCTCATATTCATACATCCCCGGCTTACAGATCTGCATCGCCCTGATATGCGCCTGAACCGATATCTTCGCGGCCTTGCGCATCAGGCTGAGCTCTTCGCGCGACTTGTAGAGGCGCATGTCATGCAGCAGGTACTCCAGCGAGACGAACTCATAGGGAGCACGGGCACCACGGCGAGACTGCGCGCGCAGGTCGTTCATACACTTGAGTACATGTTTATCGAAAGCCGGGTTCAGGCCGATACTGTAGTAGACACTTTCACGGTCTTCCATCAGGCCGGGCAGTATCTCTTCCAGGTCATCGATCGGATAGGCATCATCGGCATCGAAATGCTCGACAGCACCCTCGATGCCGTAGCGGCGGCCATCCCATGTTTCCTTTGCCGGATCACGGTCACGGCAGAACATGACAAATTCGCCCTGTTTGCGGTGCGGGATCAACACCAGCACTGACTCTGGCTCATTGAAGCCGCTGAGGTACATGAAATCACTGTCCTGGCGGAAACCATGTTCGACATCACGGTTCCGGATCAGCGTTGGCGCCGATGGCAGGATAGCTATGGAGCTCTCATTCATCATCCGCATCAGCTGTCTGCGGCGTCTGGCGTAGTGCTTCTTATTCAATGTGCTTCTCGTAGCTAATCAGTTTATTTGATTGAGAAAATACAAGCTAATGTACCGTCTGAGATGACTGTAATGGCTGCAGTTCTTCATAGATCAACAGGATACCCATGCGGACATACTCGCTGACTTCCATGAATGCGACCTCGTCTTCCTCGTTGTCGTCATCCAGACTGGCATTCATCTCAGCCTCCTCATCGGCAGCATAACCGGCTCGCGATATCTCCAGGATATCCGTAATCAGTTCCTTGCTGTCGTCCGGCAACTGAGTATCTTCCTGGATACCGCCGGCCGCGAGACCGTAGACGAAACCCTGGCACCAGGTACCCAATGCCTCCACACGCAGTTCGAGCGACTCTTCATCATCCGGCAGCATCAGCTCAAAATCGACCTCGCTGTCATTCATCTGCTCGGTAGTCACCTTGTGCAGCTGGAGCAACTGTTTTCCTACCTGCTGCAAGGCCTTACTGGTCTCTTCATGCTCACCCAGTACATGCAGCATCCACTGTGAAGCATCGGTCGCTCCCTGGGCACACAACATACCACATAACGCACCGTGCGACTCACTGGCACCCAGTGCCGCATCGACATCGAACAAGAGACCTTCTAACTGGGGAATATCGGGGAAATTCTGCATTTTCACTAACTGACAAAAAACTGACAGTTTAAACCAATTTACGGTAAATTCTCTATTGTATTTGACCGATGTCCATTCTCGTCCTACTATTAGGACCATGACTGATACAATAAAAAGAATAAACAAACTGGAACAACAGGTAAACGAGCTGCTCGAACTCTGCCAGCGGCTGGGTGATGATAATAAAGAGCTGCGCGCTCAACTTCAGCAGCTCACATCTGAGCGTTCAAACCTGATCGAACAGAAAGAAAAAGTGCGCGTACAGGTGGAATCGATGATCACCCGTCTGCGCTCGATGGAAAAAGCCTGATCCAACCCCTGTTTCACACCGGGATATGCAAGCTTTCTTGCCAGCCCCGTCTGATCGAATAATGAGGAAGACCTCCCGTGAGTAAAGCTGAAGCCTTAACCATAACCATCATGGGCAAGGAATACCGTGTCGCCTGCCCAGAAGAAGAAAAAGCCAACCTGCTCGCATCTGCCGACCTGCTCAACGAAAAGCTCGATGAGATAAAAGCACAGGGCTCAGTCATCGGTACCGAACGCATCGCGATCATGGCTGCATTAAACATGAGCCACGAGATCCTTCACAGCCAGTCGATCACAGCCGAACATGACGACCTCAACTCCCGCATCGATGCATTATCTGAGCGAATCTCTGATTCAATGCGTGATATCCAGCTGGTCTGATACAACTTTTCTCTGATTCACATCAATAAAGCACAACTTAATTAAGTTGATTTAATAACTGCATTACTTACAATAGAAACATTGGACATGAATACTGCAGGATGACCGCAGGGAAGTTATGGTTTAAAAGCAGTGTCTATCAGTTTTGACATCTCTGGGGTGTGCGTAAGCGTTCTGTTATATCCCTTGAGCCTTAAATACTGACTCCGGGAACTGGACTGTTGAGGCCGTGTGCATTACCGCTACGACGGGAAGCCTGACACCTCATCGCTGGCTCCCCCCTGAACTTACCGGTTCAAGGTCATCAGTATTGCTACGGCACTTTGGAGATGTCATCTTAGACTCCCATCGATACATACCCGGCTGTTCAGGCTTTTACACATTGGCATCTTCGCCTATCATATCCCAAACAACTATCTAGACAACGATTCAGGAATTAATATGTCTGACGGTATCTCGACCGCTCAGCTCAGGCAGCAGAAACGCACCTTGAGGCGCTCATTATCCATTGCGGAACAGCAAAATCACAGCCGATTACTGTGTCAAAATGTAAAGGCGAGCAGAAGATACATGAGTAGCCAGCGTATCGCCTGCTACCTGGCGAATGATGGTGAGATAAATCCACAGCAACTGGTAGAACATGCCTGGTTTATGAACAAGACGGTATATCTACCGATACTCGCACCATTCAGGCACAGCCTGTATTTCGCCCCCTATAAAGTCGACAGCCGAATGAAATTAAACCGTTTTAAAATACCTGAACCGGTATGCCATCCGTCTGAATGGATCTCCGCCAGGCAGCTGGACCTGCTACTGCTACCACTGGTGGCATTTGACCCGGCGGGAAACCGTGTCGGCATGGGCGGTGGCTTCTATGACCGCACACTGGCTTATCTGCAGCACAGGAAACACTGGAGAAAGCCGATCCTTGCAGGTCTGGCGCATGAAATCCAGAAGGTCGATCACCTCGACAGGCAGAACTGGGATGTTCCGCTGGATTACATCATTACAGAGAAACAGCGATACACGGCAAAATAAAAGCGAAAGCTTAAGCCGGTAAACAAGACCTCAAACCAGCCCTCGAAAGCAAGGTATTACATCGACAGAAACAACTGGTACGAAGGATTATCCGTCTCTTCCCAGTAAGGGTATGACAGCTTATCCAGGTATTGCCTGAGCTGCTTTCTCTCGCCTTTCGGAATCTGCAGACCGACCAGTACACGACCAAAAGCTGCACCATGGTTTCTATAGTGAAACAGGCTGATATTCCAGTGGTTGCCGATACGGGTCAGAAAATCCAGCAAGGCCCCCGGACGTTCAGGAAATTCGAAGCGGTAGAGCACCTCATCGGCAAGCGATGCGCGGCCACCGACCATATGCCGCACGTGCATCTTCGCCATCTCGTCATCGGTCATATCAAGCACAGGATACTTCTTGCTCTTCAGCTTCTCGATCAGTTCCAGGCGCTCATCCATACCATCACGTAGCTGCACACCGGCGAAGACCTGTGCCTCAGTCTCATCCGCATAACGGTAGTTAAACTCGGTTATTCCACGTTTACCGATGGTCTGACAGAAAGTCTTGAAGCTGCCGGGGCGTTCAGGGATCGTCACCGCAAACAGCGCTTCTCGATGCTCACCGATCTCGGCACGCTCGGCAACATGGCGTAAGCGGTCAAAATTCATATTGGCACCGCTGTTGATAGCCACCAGTGTCTGACCGCTGACCTGTTCCTGCTCGACATACTTCTTCAGCCCGGCAACCGCCAGTGCACCGGCGGGTTCGCTAATCGAACGGGTATCATCGAAAATATCCTTGATCGAGGCACATATCTCATCGGTGGTGACCGTCATCATCTCATCGACACACTGCTTCGCCACGCGAAATGTTTCCTTACCCACCTGCTTGACCGCGACGCCGTCAGCAAAGATGCCGACATGACCGAGGACAACACGACGCTTCTTCTCGAACGCCATGGTCATGCAGGCGGCATCCGCCGGCTCTACACCGATAATCTTCGTCTTCGGGCTCAGGTACTTCACGATTGACCCGACACCGGCGATCAGACCACCACCACCGACCGGCACGAAGATAGCGTCGATGAAATCGGCATGCTGCCTGACGATCTCGAGACCGATGGTGCCCTGGCCGGCGATGGTATCGGTATCATCATATGGGTGGATGAAATCAAGCCCCTGCTCTTCGGCGTACTTCGTCGCGTAGGCACAGGCTTCATCGTAATTATCACCGACCAGTATCGCTTTTGCGCCAAGCGACTTGACCGCGTTGACCTTGATTGCCGGCGTCGTCTTCGGCATCACGATGGTTGCACTCAAACCGAGTCGCTCGGCCGCCAGGGCAACACCCTGCGCATGGTTGCCCGCCGAGGCAGCAACGACGCCATTGACATCTTTAGCACGGGTTAGCTGGTAGATACGATTATATGCGCCACGCAATTTGAAAGAAAAGACACTCTGCAAATCTTCGCGCTTGAGCAGCACATTGTTGCCCTGGCGCTTACTGAGGATCTTTGCTCTATCCAGCGGCGTCTCATCAGCAACATCGTAGACGCGCGCAGTCAGTATCTTTTCTATGTATTTCTTCGTCATATCATAAAGTTATCGGTTATCAGCTGGCAGTTTAAAGTTATTCCCGTCGAGTTGGAAGCTGTATACAGGCAAAAGCCTCACCAAGCTGTAAACTTCGACTCTTTTTCAGCGAGACACAGCACATTCACAGTACTGTTAACCACCTGCGATTCACTGTATTATTCGTGCCAGAAAATATAGACCCAGAAAAATAGACCCAGAAAATACAGACAAGATATTCACGGGAGTAAATCATGACCCAGGATGAAATGAAGAAGAAAGCGGCTGAAGCAGCGCTTGAATATGTAATACCAGACGAGATCGTCGGTGTCGGCACCGGCTCAACAGTCAATCACTTTATCGATGCCCTGGCTGGTATCAAGAACAAGATCGACGGTGCTGTCTCCAGCTCAGAAGCTTCTACCGAGCGCATGAAAGCGCATGGCATCAAAGTATATGACCTCAACGAAGTCAGCGGCATCGAGGTCTACATCGACGGCGCCGATGAATCCGATCACTACCTCAACCTGATCAAAGGCGGTGGCGGCGCACTGACACGCGAGAAGATCATTGCTGGCGCCAGCAAGAAGTTCGTCTGCATCGCAGATGAATCCAAGCTGGTCGACGTTATGGGCAAGTTCCCGCTGCCGATCGAGGTCATTCCAATGGCCCGCAGCTATATCGCCCGTGAGATCGTCAAGATCGGCGGCCGCCCGGTATGGCGCGAAGGCTTCGTCACCGACAACGGCAATGACATCCTCGATGTGCATGACCTTGAGATCACCGAACCGATGAAGCTGGAGAACGAGCTGAACAAACTGCCAGGCATCGTCACCGTCGGCATCTTTGCCAACCGCCCTGCCGATGTACTGATCCTCGGTACACCGGAAGGAGCAAAGACAGTCCTGTCTAAATAACTCGCTATTTATCTATATAAAAAAATTTACAGGCACAAAAAAAACGGGATCCGAAGATCCCGTTTTTTCTAAAACTCTTAATCTAAGCCGTAAGGCTATTCAGATTAGAATTTTTTACGGATACCCAGTGCCCATGCAGAATCTTCACGTGCAACTGTATCAGAAGATTTGTCCATGTATGCAACATAGACATCAGTCATCTTAGACAGTTTGTGGTCATAAGCTAAAGCCATACCAGTTGTGTCCAGGTTACTGTTGTCGATGTGTGAAGCAGTACCGTAGGTTGCTGTGATGATGTTGTTAGCATTGATCAGCCAGCCACCATTGATGTGCATGTAGTCGTTACCTGTCAGGTCTTCAGCCATCTCGTACTGAGCACCAACGAAGAAAGCCTTGGCAGAGAATTTACCACCAAGTTTCATAGCTGATTCTGTTGCATTAGTAGAGATAGAGTCAGCACCTGGTACAGTTTCAATGAAGTCACCATAGACCAGGAAAGCCTTGTTAGACCAGCGCAGGCCAACACCCATAGTCTCATCTGTATTGTCGTTAAAAGTAGTGTTAGCGACTAAAGAGAAACCGCCCATCTTAGGAGTGGTGTAAGACAGAGCGTTAGTCATACGACCACGGTTGTCACCACGGCCACTGTGCAGGTAGTTAGCCTGTGTAGCGATGAAACCACGACCCTCAGCCGGTGTACGGTACAGAGCATCGACCTTGCCGCCCATCTGTTTGTAGTTAGATGAGAAGATACCAGTTTTCAGAGTACCCCAGCCACCTTTCAGACCAGCAAATACGTCACGCTGAGTCAGTGCATTACCGCCGCCCTGGTCATCAGTAGTATTCATCTGGAACTCAGCTTTATAGATAGCTTTCAGACCGTTACCCAGGTCTTCAGAACCTTTCACACCGATAGCAGATGTGTTACTAGACAGGTTAGGACCTTCTTTGTTGCCTTCGTCCAGCTGCTGTAATGTAATGTGGATGTTACCGTATACAGTTGGCTCAGCGATAGCTGCTGAAGAAGCCGCCAGTGAAGCAACTGCGATTGCTAAAATAGATTTTTTCATTATGCAAGACTCCTGCATTATTAAGTTATTATGATCATAGCTATGATTACAAAATATCAATGTGCTTACGACGTCACGCTTCCCCCAATGAAAGCGGTTCGCTTCATCTCAAAAAGCCGAAGTGAACACATCGAATCTCTTAGCTACGTACATTGCTTATTTTGCAGCGCTTAATAGCTAAAAGATTACGGGGAGTATATGCAGATAAACTTAAATTGCAAGTAAAAATGCGGAATAAATCATATTTTAAAGGGATATTTTTGCGACAAAAAGACAGACTTTTTTATATCCGCTTCAAATATGGATTATCTAAATATAAATTCACTATTGAAACTCGAACAGTTGAATCCAGCTTTACGTGCCCCTAACCAGGCGAAAAACTCAATGACTTCATCCGCGACTGAAACAAACAGACTCATGTCACGCAAATCCGGACCATCTCCATCCATCAATCGCCTAACGCGTACGCCATACCAGTTATAACGACATTACAGGATCAAACAGATAGAGTAAGGCGGATAAATCAGCTCGATAGACTCAGACAAGTGGCAAAAAAAAGCCCCGCAACATACGTTGCAGGGCTTTTTTCGTCGAAAAGTGAGTATGAACTAACGTTTCGAGAACTGTGTCGCACGACGTGCTTTACGCAGACCGACTTTCTTACGCTCGACCTTACGAGCATCACGTGTGACGAAGCCAGCTTTACGCAGAGGGCTGCGCAGGCTTTCATCATAGGCGATCAGCGCACGTGTGATACCGTGGCGTACTGCACCCGCCTGGCCAGAGATACCGCCGCCAGTGACTGTCACTTTCAGATCAACGTTGCTCATCATCTCAGCGACTTCGAGAGGCTGACGTACGATCATCTGAGCTGTCTTACGAGAAAAGAAAATATCCAGTGGTTTGCCATTGACTTCGATCTCACCAGCACCCGTGCTAAGGAAGACACGTGCACTTGATGTTTTACGACGACCGGTAGCGTAATATTGTTCTGCCATGTTTAACTCTTAATCTTCTTAGTTAATTTCAAGAGGCTGAGGCTGTTGAGCCGCATGCTGATGCTGCGGGCCGGCGTAAACTTTCAGTTTACGGTACATAGCTCTACCTAGTGGATTCTTCGGTAACATGCCTTTTACAGCAATCTCGATCACACTTTCTGGTGAACGCTCGATCATGTCACTGAAATTAGTTTCTTTCAGACCACCCATGTAACCCGAATGACGGTAGTACATCTTGTCCTTGGCTTTGTTGCCACTGACACGCACTTTCTC
>Ga0180435_10000677_pt1 | contig 36001 bp, 32 predicted proteins | sample SS_ome_3_FD_132467 | JGI IMG/M metagenome (GOLD analysis project Ga0180435, IMG submission 132467) | Hypersaline lake sediment archaeal communities from the Salton Sea, California, USA - SS_3_S_1 metaG | ecosystem: Environmental > Aquatic > Non-marine Saline and Alkaline > Hypersaline >... | reverse complement strand
TCATCAACACCAACATGATGTCGCTGAACTCTCAGCGCGCATTGAATCGTTCTCAAATGAGCATGCAGACCTCGCTGGAGCGTTTGTCTTCCGGCCTGCGTATCAACCGTGCCAAAGACGATGCCGCCGGTCTGGCGATAGCTGAACGCATCACTTCGCAGGTACGGGGACTCGATCAGGCTATTCGCAATGCCAACGATGGTATCTCCCTGCTGCAGACTGCTGAGGGCGCGCTGGACGAAGTCACCAATGCACTGCAACGCATGCGTGAGCTGGCCGTACAGTCCGCCAACGGCACCTACAACAGTTCGGACCGCCAATCCTTGCAGGACGAGTTCTCAGCCCTTCAAAAAGAAGTAGTGCGGATCGCCGCCGTCACGGAATTCAACAACGTCAACCTGCTCGGACAACCTTCCACCCTGAGTCTGCAGGTCGGTTGGGAAGGCGGCGCGGACAACGTCATTGCCATCAGCGCCAGGGACCTTTCCGGCACCTCGGCCAACGGCGGCATCTCGTTTGCCCTGCATTCCGCCATGTCGATCGGCAGTGATGGTGGCCCTGCTGGTGCGCAACAGGCTATGAGCTTCCTGCAAACGGCGATCAACAATATCACCAGCCTCCGCGCAGATTTCGGTGCCATTCAGAACCGGCTCGAATCAGCAGTGCGCAACATGGAGAACGTGATCGAGAACCAGAGCGCAGCCCGTTCGCGTATCCAGGACGCGGATTTCGCGCGCGAGACCGCCAACCTGACCCGCACGCAGATCCTGCAGCAGGCAGGCACCGCCATGCTGGCACAGGCCAACCAGTTGCCGCAGAACGTCCTCAGTCTGCTGCAATAACCGCTACCCAACCGGCAGGTGTTTTATTCCTAAAGTGACCACCATGTCGGCCGATAGCCTCAACAGGAGCACCACCGTAGCAGGCGTGCTCCTGTTGCCGTTCTGCCACCCGAAAACCCACGAACCTGCAGACAGGCGCCGGAGATACGTATGAGTACCGCAACGACAACTCAGGCCAACTTCATCAGCAACGCATTTGGCGACAGCATCTTGTACGACGTCAACCGCGATGCCTTCGACCGGACCGGCTCATCCGCCGTGTTCCAGCGACACTTTGGTGAAAAACTGCGGCGGCCCGATTTTCTGTACGTGATTGTCGGTACCGACTCCGGCCTGCTGGCGGAATGGCTGTTGCGTGAAGAGATTCCCGAAGGTGCGCGTTACCTGTTCGTCGAACCGGACAACCTGATCGATACGATCCGTGCTCGCCTGCCACAAATCGAAGATATGCCACGGGCACGCCTTGCAACACTCGAAGACTGGGAGCAACTGTTCGAAGAGTTCCAGTTTCGCGATTACGCCTACCTTGACCATATCCGCGTGATCCCGTCGATTGGCGCCGCAGATGCTTACCTGACCGAGTACCGACAGATTCACTGGGAACTGCAATCCGCAGTAAAGGAACTGAGCTGGAAGATCGAGTTCCAGCTCGGTAGCCAGGCATTTGTTAAACGCCAGATTGAAAACATCCCGGAGAACCGCGAGCCGGCCATCTGCCTGCAGAACGCCTTTGCCGGAAAGACGGCGGTGGTGCTCGGTGGCGGCCCCTCACTGGACGAACTGATCCCCTGGGTCAGAAAGCATCGCAAACAAGTTGCCGTGATCGCCGTGTCGCGCATCTGCCGCCGCCTGTTGAATGCCAACCTGCAACCGGACATCGTGGTCTCGATCGACCCGCACAATCTGAGCTTCGATGTGAGCAAGGAAATGCTGCAGTTCGATAACAGGACACTATTGATCCATTCCTTTCACGTCAGCCCGCTGTTGCTGGCACAGTGGCATGGACCTGCGGTGTACTTCGGCAAACGCCTGCCTTGGGACTCCAAGCAAAACCCACCGAACCTCAAAAACCAGGGCCCGACCGTAACCAACACGGCACTCTCAATGGCATTGGAACTGGGCTTTTCGCAGATCATTCTCGGTGGGGTCGACCTGTGTTACAGCCTTGAAGGCCACACGCACGCATCCGACAGTAACGAACGCAACACTGGCCCCATGCTCGGCAATGTCGGCATACAGGTCGAAACCAACGGCGGCTGGATGGCAGACACACGCCATTCCTTCGCCAGCGCCGTCGAAATCATGGGGCAGCAGGCCAAGGGCGCTCTCGAGCTGAACCGCCAGATCATCAATCCGGCACCCGGGGCAGCAAAAATCCCCAACGTTAAGCACCGTCTGGCGGAACAGATCGAACTGACGGAAGAAACATTCGATACACCGGCAATCATTCGCGAACGCCTCCCGGCAGACAATCCTGAGAATCGCCTGAAACACTACCAGGCCATGCTCAAGGCCATCGCCCGGGCGAATGGCCGCCTGCGCGCGATCATCAACTTGGCTGACGATGCGCTCGAATGCAACGACGGCCTGTTCGGGCGCAACGGCAAGACCGCCGATTTCAAATACAAAAAGCGCATGGACAAGATCGAGAAGAAACTCGATCGCGAATACAAAGATATCTCGCCACTGGTTAAAAATTTCGGCTCACGCACCTTTCTGCGATTGATACGCCCGGACAAAGAGCGTGACTGGTCGGACGACGACATCGAGAAGTGGGGTCGTGCCTACTACGAAATCTATAAAGAGAACGCCGCGAACCTACTCGAGCTGCTGGACGATGCTGTAGCGCGCCTGCATTCACGTGTTGCAGAGGAAAACGACAAGCCTGACATCACCCATCTTGCCGCGCAGTGGCAAAAGGACAACACACCTGGGCGAGCCCATGTATGGCAACTGCACCACCCCATGGCTGCCAACCTGCTGGATGAGCCCAGCGCAGAGGTACTAAAGCAGCAATTGCAGCAGTTCCGTAACGTGCTCAACGAGTCTGAAACTGAACAGGCCCAGTGGTGCCGTGACAACTACACGCTTGAACCGGTACGCAGCAAACTGCAGATACTGTTCCAACAACATGATCGCGATGAATTGGTACGCACCGCCGAGGGGCTGCAAAAAAACGACTCACTGCAAGCGCAACACCTGCTGGCACTGGCCCAGGGTTACCTGGCTGAACTCGACGAGCAACCCGAACAGGCAATGGAGGCCTATCAACCGTTGCTCGATTTCGCCGCACAGCACCTGGAAGCGAACGATGGCGAACTGCCACGCTCACGTGAACTCGAAGATGCCCTGCGCCGCATGAGTGGCTTGGCCATTGGCCTGCGTCGGGATGGCGATGCGCTGATGCTCCTGGAAGTACTGACCAGCATCTCGCCCGCCTACCTGCCGCAGTATGCTGAACTGCTCAAGTTGACCGGCAATCTGCAGGGTGCAGTCGACACCTATTCAAGTTATCTTCGACTGGCGCCCAACGATGTTGCGGCCGTCCTTAAACTGGGACAGATATTCCAGATGGTCGGCGCAGCTGACTCGGCCAACTGGGCCTACAATTACGTGCTGGAAAAGGACCCTGACAACCAGGCAGCGCAGACCCTGCTCGGCGCCCTGGCTTGAATGCCTGACGGACAGAAATCGTGAAGAAAATCCTACTCACCGGCGCCGATGGTTTCATCGGCTCTCACCTGGCAGAAACGCTGCTCGAGGCGGGTTACGACGTACGCGCCTTCGTCTACTACAACAGCTTCGGCCACTGGGGCTGGCTGGACAGTATCGAGCAACACAAGAAGGAAGCGCTGGATATCTTCGCCGGCGATGTGCGCGATCCCTATGGCGTAAAGACGGCCATGCAGGGATGTGATGCGGTATTGCACCTCGCTGCATTGATTGGCATCCCTTACTCCTACCATTCACCCGATGCCTACGTGGACACCAACATCAAGGGAACCCTGAATATCGTCCAGGCAGCGCGTGAACTTGGCATCGACAAGGTGGTACATACCTCGACCAGCGAGGTCTACGGTACCGCACAGTACGTGCCGATCGACGAGGCACATCCTTTACAGGGCCAGTCTCCCTACTCGGCCACCAAGATCGGTGCCGACCAGATTGCCCTTTCCTTCCATAAGTCTTTCGAGACACCGGTCGCCATTGTGCGTCCTTTCAATACATTCGGCCCACGCCAGTCTGCGCGCGCCGTGATCCCGACCATCATCACCCAGATCGCCAATGGCGAGAGGCAACTGAAGCTCGGTTCGTTGCACCCAACGCGTGATTTCAACTACGTCAAAGACACGGTGGGAGGGTTCATCGCCGCGATGGAACAGGACGCCTCCAACGGGGAAGTGATCAACATCGGCAGCAACTACGAAGTCAGCGTTGGAGATACCGTCAAGCTGATTGCCGAACGCATGCAGGTCGAGGTGGAAATCGTCAGCGACGAGCAACGCACGCGCCCCAAGGACAGCGAAGTCGAACGCCTGTGGGCCGACAACAGCAAGGCGGCGGAACTGCTCGGCTGGACGCCACAGTACGGAGGTCTCGATGGCTTTGCCCGTGCCCTCGATGAGACCATTGCCTGGTTCTCGGAGCCGACCAACCTGGCGCAATACAAACACGGGATCTACAACATCTGATGTCCGAACATCGGACGAGAATCGCTGCCGTCAGCGGATCGCGGGCCGACTGGGGTTTGCTGCAGCCGGTTCTCGCGGCCCTACGCGCACACCCGCAACTGGAACTGCTGCTTTGGGTCACAGGCTCTCACCTGGAGCCACGCTTCGGTAATACCGTCGATACGATTCGCAGCAACGGTTTCGCTATCGATGCCGAAGTTCCTCTGGGCCTGGCAACTGAATCCGCCCTGCACACCTCGCAGGCACTGGCGCGTTCAGTCGAGGGTTTTGCCCGGCTGATCGATCAGAAACAACCGGACCTGCTGTTGATCCTCGGCGACCGTTACGAAATCTTTGGCGCCGTCCAGGCGGCATTTCTGGCCCGTGTGCCGATAGCCCACATCGCCGGCGGTGACATCAGTGAAGGCGCCTACGACGACGCCATGCGGCATGCCATCAGCAAGCTCTCGCACCTGCACTTTGCGACCAACGAGGAGGCACATGGCCGCCTATTGCAGATGGGCGAGTCACCAGACAGCGTGATCACCAGCGGCAGCCCCGGCATTGATGCCATTATCAACACCGAGCGACTGTCACGCGATGAACTGGGGCGACAGATCGGTTTTGAATTCCAGGCCAGGAACCTGGCAATCAGCTTTCACCCGGCCACCTTGGATGAGCTGTCGCCACGGCAGCAGGTCGAACAGTTACTCGAAGGCCTCAACCAGTTGGACCCCGAAATCGGCATGATCTTCAGCGGTAGCAACGCGGATACCGGTGGCGATGCCATCAACGGAGCATTGCAGGGCTACGCATCACAAAGACCCCATAGCTGCTTTGTTCAGTCACTCGGGGCAAGGCGATACTACAGTCTCGTCGCCGAAGTCGACCTCCTGGTCGGCAATTCATCGAGCGGCCTGTACGAAGCACCCAGCCTGCACACACTCACCCTGGACATCGGCACCCGCCAACAAGGGCGACTACGTGGCAACAGCGTGTATCACTGCGACAACAATGCCTCGGACATTGGTAAAACGATCAAAGAGTTGCTAGCGCTTACCCTCACTGAAACTGATTTCGAGAATCCCTACGGCGACGGCAAAGCGGCCACGCGCATCGTCGATGCACTGGCCGCAATCGAAAATCCCCAGGCCCTGCTGCAAAAGCATTTTCACCAGAGGGCAAGCACATGAGCGTGTATGTCATCGCCGAGGCTGGCGTGAACCATAACGGTGACATCCAGCTTGCGCACCGCCTTGTCGATGCAGCAGCCGATGCAGGTGCAGACGCCGTCAAGTTCCAGACTTTCGTGCCGGAACAACTGGTTACCCACGATGCACAACGCGCCGACTATCAGAAGCGCAACCAGCCGGGAGAGAATTCGCAGCTGCAGATGCTGAGTGAACTGGCGCTCAGCCACAATGCACATAGCGAGTTGCTGGCCCACTGCCAGGATCGCAACATCGACTTCCTGTCCTCTCCGTTCGATGCGCAAAGTGCCGACTTTCTTATCGACGAACTGCAGTTACCCCTGATCAAGCTGGGCTCCGGTGAACTCACTAATGGGCCTTTGCTGTGGCAGCTGGGCAAGAGCGATCGGCGCCTTATCCTGTCCACCGGCATGGCCAACCTGGAGGAGATCCGTGATGCACTTGGCCTGCTCAGCCATGCTTACCAGACCGATGCCTCTCAGCCGCAAACGACTGATTTCGCGGGGTGTCTCGACGCAAGCATTTTGCAGGATCGCGTTTCGTTACTCCATTGCACGACCGAGTACCCGTGCCCCCTGGAGGCGGTCAACCTGCGCGCCATGGACACACTGGCAGAAACGTTCGGCTTAGCGGTGGGCTATTCAGATCACACAGAGGGCATCGCCGTCTCACTTGCCGCTGCGGCACGGGGCGCTTCTGTCCTCGAGAAACACCTGACTCTCGACCGCAGTATGCCGGGCCCGGATCACGCGGCCTCTATCGAACCAACGGAATTGGTCGCACTGGTATCCGGGGTGCGTTCCATCGAGCAGGCCCTGGGCAGCGCCGTCAAACAACCTGCGGAAGTGGAAAGAAAAAACGCCGCTATCGCGCGCAAATCGCTACGTGCCACCTCGGCAATAGCAACCGGCGGTGCTTTCACTGAACAGAATATCGGCGCCAAGCGACCGGGCAACGGCATCTCTCCAATGCATTATTGGTCTCTACTGGGCCGGACAAGCACCAGAGACTACGCGATTGACGACTTGCTCGATGAGCGCTCAGCAACTGACCAGGGTGACCCGGTAGCCTAGCGGATCATCTGTATCGCGCTCGATGTCGGCCATGCGCTGCACAAAGCTGCCACTTTCGCGGTCCTTAAAAAACTGCTCCAGTGCCAGGGCGACCGTGGGGAACGCCAATGCATCCCAGGGAATTTCCTCGCGGGTGAACAGCTCGACATCCAGGCTCTCCTCACCGGCTGAAAAGTCCAGGTCCAACAGCTGTGCACGAAACAGCATGTAAACCTGGTTGATGCGCGGCAGGTTGACCGTGAGGTAAAGCTCCTGCACATCGACACGTGCGTTCGCTTCCTCCAGGGTCTCGCGCACCGCACCCTGGTAAGTTGTTTCGCCGTTTTCCATGAACCCCGCCGGGACTGTCCATAACCCGTAGCGCGGCTCGATGGCCCGGCGACACAAAAGAACCTTGTCTTCCCAGGTAGGTATGCAACCGGCCACAATTTTGGGGTTGTGATAGTGAATGGTGCCGCAACTGTCGCAGATATGGCGTTCGCGGTTGTCACCGTGCGGTACTCCGAGACGCACCTCGGCGCCGCAATGGCTGCAAAATTTCATGTTCATGCGGCGATTTTAGCAGGTACAGGGAGCTGCCTTTGTGTCGCCGGATAGCGAAAAACTGTCCTGTACGCACGGTTGCAGGTAGCATTCGCCCTTACGCTAAACATTACATTTTCCAATGTCAGTATCCGAATCCCCCGCTGCCACCCAGGACATGGTGGCTGCCGTAGACCTGGGCTCCAACAGCTTCCACATGGTCGTAGCGCGTATCGACAACGACCAGCTCGTCATGGTCGACCGGCTGCGCGAGTCCGTACGCTTGGGCGAAGGCCTGAACAAGGATAAGTCGCTCAACAGAAAGGTCGGTGAACGGGCATTGGACTGCCTGTCGCGTTTCGGACAACGCCTGCGGGGCCTTCCCGCGACATCGGTTCGCGCGGTCGGCACCAATACCATGCGCCAGATCGCCGATGGCGGTGAATTCCTGCGTTCGGCCGAAAAGGCGCTCGGCCATTCCATCGAGATCATTGCCGGTGCGGAAGAGGCACGCCTGGTCTACCTGGGCGTGGCACACGGACTGGCTGCAGGCGAGGACACCCGCCTGGTGATCGACATTGGCGGTGGCAGTACCGAACTGATCCTCGGCCAGGGAATGCAACCGGGCCGGCGCGACAGCCTTTACATGGGTTGCGTGAGCATGAGCAAGCTGATGTTCAGCGATGGCCGCATCACCGAGGATGCCATGTCGTCCGCCATGCTGCGTGCCGCCCTGGAGATTCGTCCGGTCAAGCAGACCTACAACGCCGACAAGTGGCAAACCGCGGTCGGCAGCTCCGGCACCATCCGCGCCATCCGCAGCGTGGTGGTCACCAACGGCTGGTCCGACGAAGGCATCACCGCTGCGAGCCTGAAGAAGCTACGCAAGAAACTGATTGCCGCCGGGCACATCGACGACATCGAACTCGAGGGCCTGTCCGACGAACGTCGGCCGGTGTTTGCCGGTGGAGTGGCTGTACTCAGCGCCCTGTTCGACGCCCTCGGCATCGAACGTCTGCAGGTCTCCGACCTGGCGCTGCGGGAAGGCCTGCTTTACGAACTTGTCGGCTACATCCAGCACCAGGATGTGCGCGGTCGCACCGTGGATTCGCTGTGCCAACGCTTCGGCACGGATGAGGACCAGGCCCAGCGCGTGGAGGTCACCGCGACTGCCCTACTCGCCCAGGTCGCACGCGACTGGGACCTGTCCAACAACGACAATGCGTTGATGCTCAGCTGGGCCTGCCGCCTGCACGAAATCGGACTGTCTTTGTCACACAGTGGTTTTCACAAGCACGGTGCCTACATCCTCGCCAACGCCGACCTGCCCGGCTTCTCGCGTCGCCAACAGGCGCGCCTGTCGGCCCTGGTGCGCAATCACAGGCGCAAGCTGGCCAACAGCGTATTCAAGGAATTACCCAAAAATCTTGCTGAGAGCACCTTACGATTGTGCATCCTGCTGCGCCTGGCCGTGCTGATGCACCGCGGTCGCTCGCGCGATCACAAGCCCATGCTTTACCTGGACGTGAGCGAAAGGAAAATCCGTGTGACCTTTCCTGATAACTGGCTGGCCGATCATCCTCTGACCCGCATGGAGCTGGAGCGCGAAGCGGAATACCTCTCCAGCGCCGGGTACAAATTGAAGTTCTGATCAAAACCCGACTGGGGCTGTTCTTTTGCCCACGTCAGATGGCTTAGGCTGTCGGGAGCATGCAAGGCTGAGAACACGTTGAATATCCACACCTCCGCGCACCGCCAGCTAAACCCCTTCGCCGGTGTTCTGCAAATCGCGGAAACCGACGAGGCACGCGCGTTCAGCGCCAACGGCGTATTGTGGCGCATCCAGACGTTGGCGAATCGGCCCGACCATACCTGGCGCAGCAACGGCAAGACTCCAACAACACGCCAGTACTTCAACTGGGGCCTGTGGTCACCGGATGAAGGTGTTCGGCACGTGATTGCCAATCCGATCCTCGATATCGGCGCCATGGAAAACGCTGCCAAGGCGCTGATTGCAGCACTCGAAACCCAGCTTGAGGCACTCCCGTTTGCCTTGGCCGACCACTATGAACTCTGGGCCTGCGATCCTGCAGGGCGGCCGGTCGCCCTACTCGACAGTGCGAGCAACCCTGAAAACAGACATGACGGACACACGAACAATTGGCAGTCCGTTGCTAAGAATGAGCATGGCTTCACCTCCAACACCCTGAAGAAGGCAGGTCATCGACCCAACCAACATGCAGCCTTCCTCGAGGATCGGGTGCGGGCACACACCAACCAACTTTGCTGGTTCAAACGCGAACCGGACGGGACAGGAACCCCTCTGCGACAGGAAGAACCCATGCACAAAACACCCCTGCCCGAGCTGGGCTTCAGCGAAGAGTGGGACGACCCGCTGGTACAGGGAGCTTTCGACGACTATGCGCGATGGTGCGCCCCCCTGCTGTTGACGCTGCCGTTGTCCACCAACCGGCGCAGGCGACTGGAACAACAGGCCAAGGAGCGCTCGACCCTGGTGGACGACCTTTACCGTCTTTATCCAGCAGTGATCGACCCGCAACTGATGGAACAGGCTCGCGTGCAGGCACGCTTGCTGCGCAGCCAGTAGAATGACCAAAAAGCCAAACGACAAGACACCATGACCCAAGACGTTTTTCAACACACCCAGGCGGACCGCACTGGCATCCTGCTGGTCAACCTCGGCACCCCCGACGCTCCTGATCGTGCCTCCGTGCGTCGCTACCTGAAAGAGTTCCTCAGTGACCCACGCGTGGTGGAAGGTCCACGCCTGCCCTGGTGGCTGGTGCTGAACCTGATCATTCTCAACACCCGCCCCGGCCGCTCCGCCAAGGCTTACCAGAAGGTCTGGACCGATCAGGGTTCGCCCCTGCTGGTCATCTCGCGCGAGCAGGAGACGGCACTGCGCACTGCGCTGAACGATCGCTTTGGCGACGCGGTCTGCGTGGAATTGGCGATGCGCTACGGCTCACCATCGATCGCGAGCGGCCTGGAGCGGCTACGTGAGCAGGGAGCACGGCGCATCCTGGTGCTGCCGCTGTACCCGCAATACTCCGCAACCACCACGGCATCCATCTTCGACGAAGTCACCGCCCAGGTGGGCAAATTGCGCTGGCTGCCGGAGCTGCGCTTCATCAACCACTATCATGACGAGCCGGCCTTTATCGCCGCCCTGGCAGACAGCGTACGCACCTGGCGGCAACAGCATGGTGATGCCGACAAGCTAGTGATGTCGTTCCACGGCATCCCTCAGGATTATTTCGAGAAGGGCGACCCCTACTTTTGCGAATGCCAGAAGACCGGACGCCTGCTGGCCGAATCACTCGGGCTGAGCGAAGAGCAGTGGAAATTGACCTTCCAATCACGCCTCGGACCGCGCCAGTGGCTGCAGCCCTACACCGACAAAAGCCTGGAGAAAATGGCCCAGGAAGGTGTTAAATCAGTACAGGTACTGTGTCCGGGGTTTTCCGCCGACTGCCTTGAGACCCTGGAAGAGATCGCCATGGAAAACCGCGATGTCTTCATGGAGGCCGGCGGTGAACGATACGAGTATATTCCGTGTCTGAATGCAGGTAAGACGCACATTGAGATGCTGAGCCGCCTGGTGGAAAAACATCTTGGCGGCTGGGCCATCGAAGGCACTGAAGACCCACAGGCCGTTATGCAACGTGCCGCCAGGCTCGGCGCCGAAAACTGAGGTAGATCAGCGTGGCCAAACCGCTCAGCAGCCACCTTTTGGTGACCATCCAGTTCAGCAGTATCTTGCTGGGACTGATCCCCTTCGCAGCCCCCAGCGGATCGAATCTGTGGCTGGCTGCCGCCGTGCTGGGTGTGATGGTTGGCCTCTACACCTTGGCGCACAACCGCCCGGGCAACTTCGATGTCTACCCCGAGCCACTGGGGCATGCGGAACTGGTGACCTCAGGCCCCTACCAGTGGGTGCGCCACCCCATGTACCTGGCGGTGTTACTGTTCATGACGGGCGTGGCCATGTACAACGGCCATCTGCTCAACCACCTCTCACTGGTCACCCTGACCTTCGCCATCGTCGGCAAGATGAACAAGGAAGAGGCCTACCTGCGCGAGCACTTCGACGGCTACGGCGACTATTGTTGCAGCAACAAACGGCTGGTGCCTTTCATATACTGACCGTCTCAGGCGGGCGCCTGGATCATCTGGAAAAGTTGGTCCTTGAGGCTCAGGCGCAGCTTCTTGCGCTGTTCCAGGTATTCATCGGAAGCGGTCTCGGAGCCGTTCTCAATACGGTGCACTTCGTGTTCCACGTCATGGTAGTGATTGAACAGGCGAGCAAAGCGCGCGTCGTTCATCTTCAGGTCGCGGATCCGTTCCCGGTGCTCCGGGAACTCGTGCAACAGGTCGTGTTTCTCACCAAACATCCTCACTCCTTCACTCTGATACTTAACAACACCATCGTACGCCCGGGCACTACAATGAGGGTTTGACCCCCATCAGCGAATCCGTGGATTACACAGGGTTGCCGTGCCACCGCAGCAAGCCAGACAATGCCCACATGAGCAACGTTCGCCCAACCAATATCGTCCTGCACCAGAAATCCCACAAGCTGGAGATCAGCTTCGACGACGGCAATACCTACGAAATGCCCTGCGAGCTGTTACGCGTGTATTCACCCTCTGCCGAGGTGCGTGGCCATTGGGGCCAGCACGCCAAGCTGCAACTGGACAAGCAGGACGTCAACATCGAGGAGCTGATCCCGGTTGGCCAATACGCACTGAAAATCGTGTTCGACGACGGCCATGACTCCGGCCTGTTCGACTGGGATTACCTGCACGAGCTGGGGCGCAAACAGGCTATGTACTGGACCGAATACCTGGAGAAGCTGCACCAAGCCGGACACAAGCGTACCCCACCGAGTTGGGAAACGACCTCGCCCTAAGCGATCAGTTGGATGCGTGAGGGGAATCCTCGCCAGTGCTAACCTGGCAGGCTCAATCGGCTGGGCTGTATTGTTGAGGCCGATCTGCGCAGGCTTCTCGCCTCACCTTTGCCGTATCTGCCCGGTCTTGTGTTTCTGCGGACTCCGGGAAGCCAGCGACTGTTCGGCCACGAAAAAAAAACGGCCCGCCAACCGCCGGGGTTGGTGGGCCGTCATTACCGTTACCGGAAAGTCCGGTGATCAGTCACGCCATTCGGGGGAAACCCAACAGGCGGCGTCTTTGGACACGTCGAAATCACCAAAATCGATTTCGCCGGCCTGAACGAAAGCGCTCATGGCCAAAAAGGCCAATGCACTCAAAGCTGCTACTGTCTGTTTCATGTCTACTACTCCTGAAACGCCAATTTATGATAAGCACAGCTTATATCATTATTAGCTAATATTCAAATGAGAATTGTCAATCAGGAGCAATTAGTCAATTTAATGACTATTCGGACCGCACTTCGAACTCGAACCCCCCTTCCCGTAGCCCTTCCAGCAGGGCGGCAAAAGGCACCTCTATCTCCTCGTCGCCGCGGTATCCCAGTTCAACGCGCCGTACCTCGCCCAATCGAGGCAGGCTGAACAGCTTGTGTTCCGGAAAACGCTCGGTCAAGTCCTCCATAAGGCCGACCAACACGGTTTCGGTAACCGCCTTTACCCAGACTGATTTCTGCATTTCCTGCCGTAGCACCGGGAAGTGCTGCTCCAGCACCCACTGCGCCATGGGGTGGGCCATGTCTGGAAAGCCCGGCATGAAGTAATGACGCCTGATCGAAAACCCCGGAACGCGGTTATAAGGATTGGGAATCAGCTCAGAACCTTGCGGCAGTTCCGCCATACGGATGCGCTGCGGATACGCCTCCTCACCGAACTGCCCCTCAATCTCGGCTACCGCGCCCGCATGGCGGACCAGAGGCACCCCCGCTGCCTGCGCAGCGCAAGCTCGCGTGTGATCATCCGGTGTGGCCCCGATCCCGCCGCAGGAGAACACCGGGATACCCTCGGCCATGCTGCGGCGGAACTCCTCGACCAGGAAGTCAGGCTCGTCCGGCAGGATGCGCAGCCAGTGCAGTTGGTAGCCACGCAAGCGCAACAGCTCACCAATACCCTGAAAATGTCGATCGCGGCGACGACCGGCAAGAATCTCATCGCCGATGACGATCAGGCCGAATCGCTTTTGGCCCGGTTCTGCAACCAGCGAATCAGACATGGTTGCGTAACCCGAGCGAGGCTGGCGCCGGTTCCAGGTAGACCTGGCTGGCGATGTAATCGTCGGGATGACGCCGGAAATAGTGGCGCAGCAGACGCATAGGTACCACCAAGGGTACTTCGCCGCGCCGGTACTCCTCGATGGCGGTACCCAGCTCGGCCTTGTCTCCGGCATCGATGTTCTGCTTCAGGTAGCCCTGGATATGCTGCAGCACATTGACGTGGCGGGCACGACTGACGCGGCGCTTCAACGCACCCATCAGCTCCCGTTGGTACTCGCGCCCGACCCGCTGCATATCCGCCCCCTTGAGATGGGAGAGCAAACGCCCAAGCCGCTTGTACGCCGCCTGCGAATGCGCCATCACCAGGTACTTGTGACGGCTGTGGAAGTCGATCAGGCTCGCTGCGTCCAAACCCTGCTCACAAAGCTTCTGCCAGCGATGGTAGACGAACACCCGGTTGACAAAATTCTCGCGCAGCACCGCGTCATTCAACCGACCTTCTTCCTCGATTGGCAGGTCCGGCAGTTGCTGGCAGATCACCTCTGCATAGGCACCGATCGCGGTGCCATCCGGGTGCCCCTTGGTGTTGTAGCGCTTGACCCGGAATACGCCACAGCTCGGCGATTTGCTCTTTAACACGTAACCACTGACATCGCGCAGCTTCGGCAGGGTATCGAAGGCGTGGTTGTGCAGGCGTTCAGTCACGTCGATGGACGGATCGGTCACACCGAGTACGCGCGTCTCGCCATTTTTCTCCACCAGGCGGATCGGCGGGCGCGGGATACTGAGGCCGATACCCACCTCGGGGCAGAAGGTGCGGTAATCGACAAACTTGCCGAGTTCTTTCAGCAGCCAGTTGTCACGCTTGTGCGCTCCATCGTAGCGCACCTCCTCGCCGGCCAGGCAGCTGCTAAGGGCTATGAGGGGACGATTCTCGGTAGTCACGAAAGCCTGCAAATAGAAAGCATTGTCCACAAATAATGAACCCCGCTTGCGCGGGGTTCAAACCTTAAATCCAGGACAGGAGCCTTACTCGAACGCTGCCGCCTCTGCCTCCAGGTAGGCCGCACTGATATGCGTGCCCAGCAGTTCCTCGAAACCCTGCCAATCTTTCCAGGCTTCCACCTTGGGCAGCAGGTCGGGACGAATCTCGAAATCGTCCTTACCGTCATCAACGCCGGCCGCAACGGTCTCGTACACGGTCTGCAGGTAATCACGGTACAGGGACGCTGCCTCGGTACCGGCAGTCTTACCATGCCCCGGTACGAATACCTTGGCCCCTGATTCTAGGGCAGTATTCAGCGCCGCCACGTTGCCACGGAAACTGCCGCCTTCGAGGCGCAGGATGCGCTCGTGCCCGGCATTGTCACCAAGGAACATCACGCCTTTTTCCTCGACCAGCACCATGATATCGGTGTCCGTGTGTGCCTTGTCGTTGTTGTAAACACGGAAGGTCAGGCCACCCGCCTTGATCACGTCACCATCCTTTACCGGGTGATCAGGCTTGACCACCTCGGTACCGGCAGTGGCGTTTTGGGTCAGGTCCAGCATCAGCTGCACCCACTGGGCGCCCGCGCCGCCGATTATCTTCGGGCCGACACGCTCATGACCGTAAATCGGCACATTCGGGTACTTCGCCTTGATCGCCTGGTTGCCCAACCAGTGGTCGCCGTGAATGTGGCTGTTGAACACCGCGATTACCGGCTTGTCGGTCACCTTGCCGATGCGTTCCAGCAGCATCTCGCCAACCTGCAGGCTGCTGCCCGGGTCGACCACAACCACACCGTCGTCACCGACGATGAAGGCAGGGTTGTTCATGAAACCCTGGTTATCCGGACTGGGAAGACCAAGCGGGCCATGAATGACGTAGACGTCGTCAGCCACCTTGTCGGGGTCCCATTCTCCACGGATCGGTGCACCGATTTGCATGGCAACCGCCACCCCGAATGCCAGCAGCAATGCTGTCCCGAGCAATTTCTTCATGCTTATCCCCCAGTTAATAAGATGTACATCTACGCCACTCTTGCTGAGTGATCTCACGCTCAATATAGACGAAAGGGCTGCCGGATAATTCCGCGCAGCCCCTGGGTTTATTGGCCGCAGGCCTTCCCCTCAGGAACGGCGGCGAGCCCCCACCCGCAGGCGCAGCGCATTCAGCTTGATAAAGCCTTCCGCATCCTTCTGGTCGTAAGCACCACCGTCGTCCTCGAACGTGGCGATGGATTCGTCGAACAGGCTGTCGCTCTCGGAACGGCGACCGGCCACGATCACGTTGCCCTTGTAAAGTTTGATGCGGACATCACCGTTGACCGTCTCCTGGGTGCTGTCGATCAGGGACTGCAGCGCCTCGCGCTCCGGGCTCCACCAGTAACCGTTGTAGACCATCTCGGCATACTTGGGCATCAGTTCGTCCTTGAGGTGCGCGGCGTTGCGGTCCAGGGTCAACGACTCGATGGCACGGTGCGCCTTCAACATCACGGTGCCGGCCGGCGTCTCGTAACAACCGCGCGACTTCATGCCCACGTAGCGGTTTTCGACGATATCGTCACGACCCACGCCATTTTCACCAGCCACCTTGTTCAGGTACTCCATGACCTCGGCCGGGTTCATGGCCTTGCCGTCGATGGCCACGATGTCGCCCTTCTGGTAGCTCAATACCAGGTAGGTGGGTTCGTCCGGGGCAGCCTCAGGAGACACTGTCCAGCGCCACATATCCTCTTCCGGCTCGTTCCACGGGTCCTCGAGGATGTCGCCTTCGTAAGAGATATGCAGCAGGTTGGCATCCATGGAGTACGGGGACTTCTTGCCCTGCTTGACGTAGTCGATCTCGATGCCCTGCTCCTCGGCATAGGCCATCAGCTTCTCGCGCGACAGCAGGTCCCACTCGCGCCAGGGTGCGATTACCTTCACATCCGGTTTGAGCGCGTAGGCGCCCAGTTCAAAACGCACCTGGTCGTTACCCTTTCCGGTGGCGCCATGCGATATGGCGTCGGCGCCAGTGTCGTTGGCGATCTCGACCAGGCGCTTGGCGATCAGCGGACGCGCAATCGAGGTGCCCAGCAGGTATTCACCCTCGTAAATGGCATTGGCCCGAAACATCGGAAACACGTAGTCGCGTGCGAATTCCTCGCGCAGGTCCTCGATGTAGATTTCCTTGATGCCAGCCGCCTCGGCCTTGGCGCGCGCGGGCTCTACCTCTTCGCCCTGACCGATGTCAGCAGTGAAGGTCACGACCTCGCACTCGTACACATCCTGCAGCCACTTGACGATGATGGAGGTATCCAGACCGCCGGAGTAGGCGAGAACCACTTTGTTGATGCCTGAAGCCATGTTGCGCCCCTGGGTGTAAATCACGTTGGAAAACCGCGCATTATAGCGGCAACCGCCCGATAACAAGCGGTTTTTTGACCTGGGCGCTCGTGCTGTTTCGCTACCGGTGCAATACTCAATACCGAACACACCGCCGAATGGATTTGCCCCCCATGAGCACCGCTGCCCGCCGCACCCTCATTACGCTTACGATAGTCGCTCTGCTTGCTGCCTGGTTCTGGTGGGCCACCCGCCCCGAACCGGTAGAGGTGCTGATCGCAGCAGTGGAAACCGGCACCGTGGAAAAAACTGTCGCCAACACCCGCGCCGGCACCATCAAGGCCTGCCGCCGCGCGAAGCTCTCCCCCAGTTCGGGTGGACAGATCGCGCTCCTGCCCGTCAAGGAAGGCGACCAGGTCAAGCAGGGGCAGCTATTGCTTGAACTCTGGAACAACGACCTCAGAGCCCAGTTGCAACTGGCCCGGGAGGAAGCTGCCAGCGCCACCGCTAGCGCAGTGGCCAGCTGTATCGAGGCAGACCACCTGGGACGGGAGTCGACACGCCAGCAGGCGCTGGTCAAGCGCAAACTGGTTTCCGAGGACCGTGCGGACCAGGCCTTGTCGGCGGCCCGCGCCGCAGCCGCCGCCTGTGAAGCAGCGCAAGCCAACGCCGCGGTCAGTCGGGCACGTATCGGCGTGGCCGAGGCCACCCTGGAAAAAACCCGCCTGATCGCTCCGTTCGCCGGCGTGGTTGCCGAGATCAGCGGCGAACTGAGCGAGTACGTAACACCCTCCCCCATCGGGATCGCTACGCCTCCGGCAATCGACCTGATTGCCAACGAGTGCTTCTACATGACCGCACCTATCGACGAAGTCGATGTGGCCTCCATCAACCTGGGCCAGGAGGCCCGCATCACCCTGGATGCTTTTGGTGAACAACGTTTCGCGGGCGAGGTGAGGCGCATCGCTGACTACGTGCTGGATGTCGAGAAACAGGCCCGTACGGTGGACGTGGAAGTGGAATTCGTGGATCGCGAAGAGGTCACCCAATTACTGGCCGGTTACTCGGCTGACGTGGAGATCATCCTGGAGGTCAAGCAAAACGCCCTGCGTATTCCCACTGAAGCACTGATCGAAGGTCGACATGTCTACGTGTTTCTGACCGACGAAAACCGGGTCGAGAAACGTGAAGTCGAAACGGGCACCGCCAACTGGGATCACACCGAGATCACCGAAGGCCTCTCCGAAGGCGAACTGGTCGTCACCTCGGTGGACCGCGAAGGCCTGGCCGACGGTGTCGATGCGCGCCAAGAGCAAACCCAGTGATCGAACTGCAGCAAATCGAACGGGACTTCCTGGTGGGCGATGAGACCGTCCGTGCGCTTTCACAGGTCGACCTGCAAATCCCCGATGGCGACTACATCTCGGTGATGGGCCCCTCCGGTTCCGGCAAGTCGACCCTGCTCAACGTGCTCGGCCTGCTGGATCGCCCCAGCAGCGGCAACTACCGCCTGGATGGTACCGAAACCACCCAACTGGGCGAGGAGCAGCGCGCCACCCTGCGCCGCCAACGTATCGGCTTCGTCTTCCAGGCCTTTCACTTGGTGCCCCGCCTGAGCGCTGCCGACAATATCGGCCTACCCCTGCTGCTCGCAGGCATCGCACCCAGGCAACGTGTACAGCGCGTACAGGAGGTATTGGCAGCACTCGACCTGGAGGACCGTGCCCACCATCGCCCGGACCAGCTCTCGGGCGGCCAACGCCAGCGCGTCGCGATTGGCCGTGCCGTCATCATGCAGCCTGGCCTGCTGCTCGCCGATGAGCCGACCGGCAACCTGGATGAACATTCCGGGCAGGAAGTCATCAGCCTGCTGGAAAACCTCAATGCCGACGGAATCACCTTGATGGTGGTTACCCATGACCCGGATATCGGCGGCCGAGCACGGCGGCGTATCCGCATGCGCGACGGGCGCATAGAGACCGATGCGTATCACTGACCTGCTCCAATTTGCAGCCCGCTCGCTCAGCGGCGCGCGCACCCGTACCGGCCTGATGTTGCTGGCCATGAGTATCGGCGTGGCCTCCGTGGTCCTGCTGACCGCGCTGGGGGAAGGAGCGCGACGCTACGTGGTCGACGAGTTTGCCCAGTTGGGCACCGACCTGCTGATCATGATGCCCGGGCGCAACGAGACCACGGGTGGCGCCCCGCCGCTGTTCGGCGAAACGCCGCGCGACCTTACCCTGCAGGATGCCCTGGCCCTGAAACGTCACCCGAGCATCCACAGCGTGGCACCGATCAGCCTGGGCAATGCACCGGTATCCAACGGTGCGCGCGAACGCGAGGTAACCATCGTCGGCTCAACGGCGGAGTTCTTTCCCATCCGCCATATCTCGGTCGGCAGTGGCCAGGCGCTTCCGCCCGGAGAGGCGGAACGAGCCAACAACCTGGTGGTATTGGGACACAAATTGCGCCGCGAACTGTTCGACGGCGAAAGCGTACTCGGGCGCTGGGTCCGCATCCATGACCGTCGTTTCCGCGTCATCGGGGTGCTGAAAAACACCGGCCAATCACTCGGGCAGGAACTCGGAGACATGGCCTTCATCCCGGTGGCATCGGCACAACAACTGTTCGACAGTCCAGCCCTGTTCCGCGTGTTGATCCAGGCGCGCAGCAAGGAAGACCTGGTATCGGCACAGAAGGCCGCGCGCGAGATCATCCGCAACCGCCACGATGGCGAAGACGACGTAACCATTATCGCCCAGGATGCCATGCTCAAGACCTTTGACGGCATTTTGCGCGCGCTCACCTACACGGTCGCCGGCATAGCAGCCATCAGCCTTGCCGTTGCCGGTGTACTGATCATGAATGTCATGCTGGTGGCCGTCTCACAAAGAGTCCCGGAGATCGGCCTGCTCAAGGCGGTCGGCGCTTCCGAACGACAGGTACTTCGTGTGTTCCTGGTCGAATCCGTTCTGCTGGCAGGCAGTGGAGCCATCATTGGCATTCTGCTGGCCACCGGCGGAATGTGGGTGCTGCGCCAGCTGTTCCCGGTGTTTCCCTTGGCAGCGCCGCTCTGGTCCCTTTGGGCCGCTGTCGGAGTCGCACTCCTGATCGGCCTGATCTTTGGCGTGTTGCCGGCAAGACGCGCGGCACGCCTGGACCCGGTGCAGGCCTTGAGCGGGCGCTAGGAGGAGGCATGCTACCAAGCGATCACATTCGCCTCACCACCAGCGCGATATTTGCGCAGCGTACGCGTAGTCTGCTGACCGGCCTGGGTATCGCGGTGGGCATCGCCGCCGTGGTCCTGCTGACCGCCATTGGCGAAGGCGTGCAACGATTCGTGATGCAGGAATTCACCCAGTTCGGTACCAACCTGCTGGCGATTACACCCGGCAAGACCGAAACGTTTGGCATGTCCGGCGCGCTCGTGAGCAATGTACGCCCCCTCAGCCTCGACGATGCCCAGTCACTGCAACAGGTTTCCCAGGTCGAGGCCGTGGTGCCTTTCATACAGGGCAATGCGCAAGTGGAGGCCAATGGCCGCACCCGTCGCACCATGGTTTTCGGGACCGGCCCCGAAGTTCCGGCTGTCTGGTCGATTGAGCCGGCCCTGGGGCGCTTTCTGCCGGCCGACCAATGGCGGCGCGCCCGCCCGTTTGCTGTCCTCGGGGCAAAACTGCGCCAGGAACTGTTTGGCAATCGTTCACCGCTGGGCGAGCGGATCCGCATTGGCGGAGAGACCTATCGCATCATCGGCAGCATGCAGGCCAAGGGCCAAATGCTGGGTTTCGACCTCGACGACACCGTGTACATTCCCGTCGCGCGCGCCATGGCCATGTTCGACCGCGAGAGCCTGATGGAGGTTGATGTGCTTTATGCGGCCGACGCCAACGCCGAGGTGCTGGCAGAGCGTATCCGGCAGCTGCTCGAACAACGTCATGGCAGTGAGGATTTCACCATCGTCACCCAGGACCAGATGCTCGAGGTGCTCGGGTCAGTGCTGGAAATCCTGACCCTGGCGGTAGGGGCCCTGGGAGCCATCTCCCTGGTGGTTGGTGGTATTGGCATCCTCACCATCATGACGATCTCGGTGCGCGAGCGCAGCGCCGAAGTCGGCCTGTTGCGCGCACTCGGCTCCAGCCGCCAACAGATCCTCTGGTTGTTCCTCGGGGAGGCCATGGTGCTTGGCATCGCTGGCGGTGCGGCAGGGATGGCCCTGGGCATCGGGGGAGCCTGGCTACTGGCCTTTCTGGTTCCTGGCCTGCCGGTACAGATTGCCTGGGATTACGCATTGCTGGCATTGACGGTCGCACTGTTGATCGGCCTGGCGGCAGGCGTCATTCCTGCCATGCACGCTGCCAACCTGGATCCTATCGAGGCCCTACATAATGAGTAATAATCTTAAAAGAGGCCTGTCGAAAAACCGCCCCCACAAGCAGGAGAAACGGAATGATCGAGATCAAGCAGGTTGAAACAGGCGACATCTTGGAGCGCATTGATGCCGACACCCTGATGGGTGCCGATATGCAGGAGTTTCGGCTATCCGGGGCAGACCTTGCCGGACAGGACATGCGCCACGCAAATCTGCAACATACTGACTTGCGCAATGCCGACCTGCGCGGTGCCAAACTCGACTACGCGAACCTTCGTGGCGCACAATTGCGTTCCGCCGACCTACGAGGTGCCAGCTTGGTAGGCGCAAAGCTCGGGGCGGATCATCGCCGCGATGCCGCTGACCTGCACAGGTGCCAACTCGATGAAGCCGATATGTCGCATGCGGATTTACGCCGGGTACGCGTCTGTCAATCCAGCATCCGCAAAGCTCAGTTGGCACATATCAACCTTCAGGCTGCTGACGCCTCGGAAAGCGACCTGAGCCATTCGAACCTGCTCGGTGGACGTTTGGTCGATGCCGACATGCGTCGCGCGCGGCTGGCACATACCAACCTGCGAGACACACACATGAACGGCGCAAACATGGTCGAGGTCGATTTGAGCAATGCCGACATGACAACTGATCGACCAGACGGCTTCGCGGTCATCAACCTCGCCAACCTACGTTACGCCAATCTGCAAGGCGCAAAGATGGCGAACATATGGGCATCAGATACCGATTTCTCCGAGGCTGACCTGAGCGACGCTGACCTGTCACACGCGGTATTGAGTGGCAGCAATATGCGTCACTCAATACTGAATGGCACAAACTTTGACGGCGTTGAACTGGTGACCGTGAACTTGGCTTTCGCCAATATTTCAGCGGCCAAAAATGCCGATGCAAGCAGCATCAAACACAATGTGCGTTGATTAATCTGTGATTAACCATGGAACGAACCGACCGCCAATCCAGCTACCCGACGCCGGGCCACGCCAAGCAAGCTAGCTGGCTGATTGCGCTGTTGCTGTTCGCCCCCCTGCACACAGTGCTCGCTACATGGACCGGCCAACTTGAGGACGGGCGCGGCATCGCTTTCGACCCAACCACCAATCGAGCCACCATCACTTCAGGTCAAGGCAGCGGCCGGCCACTCTGGGATGGCGTACACCGGCTCAAAGACGGCTCCACGGTCACTATTCGTTCCGGTGTGATGGTGCCGACGGAAAAGTCACTGAGACCCGACACGAGCCCCCCGGCACTGCAACAACCCGTGGCTGAAAAGCCATACGTATTCCCCGAACGCCGCAGTGCCGCATGTGACCGACTGGTACTCAAATGCTGCGGCCTTTACCAGGAATGCGAACAACGCGATACCTGTTGCCTGGCCAAGCAACTGCGAACCCTGCAGCGAAAAGCCAGCTCTTCCGATCCCGCGGAATACCGTTGGGCCACCGGCCAATGCGAGCAGGCCATGCAGGACCAGCAGAACTTTGGTTCCTGTGAATATTCGGCCGAGGTACTGGCAGCTCCCTGCTACCACCTTGCACAACGCGTCTGCGGCGCTAACAACCGCTGTGCCTCGTCCAGTTCCTGTCGCTTGGCGAACCAACTACAGCAGCTCCAGTACCAACAAACAGCACAGGGCCTCCCTTACGACCCAGGCCCTCGCAACCAGTGCCTGCAAATGTTACTCGAGCACGCATCCTTCCCACCCTGCCGGTAACCCCCAGCGATGGTCCGCCGACTCTTCTCCTGTCGATAGAGGGAGATCAAATATCCCTTAGTAAACAGACGTTAGTATGTAGAAAAGGGGCTTGGGCCTGCAGCCAGCCCCGACTCCACACCTCGGCTGCAACAGGTGCACGGAATGAGTAAGGGACGGCGTTACCGCGTTCGGCGCTTCGGGATAGTCTCGAGGATTCTGTGCTTCTTCGTCGACTCCCCGCTGACGCCCCTGTTTATCGGCGCTGCCATTCTGCTCGGCGTGCTGGCAGTGACGCTACTGCCTCGCGAGGAAGAACCTCAAATTGTTGTTCCGGTCATCGACGTGTTTGTTCAAATGCCCGGCAGCACTGCCCGGGAGATCGAACAACGCGTCACCAAGCCATTGGAAAAGCTCGCGTGGGAAATCCCGGGTGTTGAATACGTCTACTCAACCTCCAGCCCCGGGGGTTCACTGACGATTGTGCGTTTCCTGGTCGGCTGGGATGAAGAGGAGGCGATCATTCAGCTGTACCAAAAGCTGTACGCCAACCTCGACAAAATCCCCGACGGTGCATCCAAGCCATTGCTAAAGCCGATACGCATCGACGATGTACCGATCTTGGCGCTGACTTTCCATGGCGAAGGGTACGATCATTTCAAACTGCGACGTATCGCGGCTGCGGTCAACGATGCAATCAAACAAGTGGATAACGTCTCCGAAACCACGCTCATCGGTGGGCAGCGGCGGCAGATCCGGGTTGAACTCGATGCCAGCCGCCTGACCGCCTACCAAATAGACCCGGGGCATGTGCTGCGTTCCCTGCAGGCCGCCAACCGACAGCAAACTGCTGGCAGTTTCCCGCATGGAGTTCAGGAGACACTGGTGGAAACCGGTGGTTTTCTGCACAACAGGGATGATGTGGCCGCGGTAGTCATTGGCGTTCACCATGGTCAACTGGTGTACCTGCGTGACGTGGCCAACGTAATCGACGGCCCGGAAGAACCCGATAACTACGTTTTGTTTGGCTATGGCGGCCAACAAGCCGATGCAGCGAGCTTGGAGCGCCCCGCGGTAACCCTGGCAATTTCAAAGCGCAAAGGAACCAATGCCGTGGAACTGGTGCAGGAGGTAATGCGCAAGGTCGAGTTACTGAAAGGCGATGTGATTCCGGAAGGTGTCGAAATCACCATCACCCGTGACTATGGCGAGACGGCACGTGAAAAATCGAACGAATTGCTGTTCCACATGGGTATAGCCGTAGTCGGAGTAAGCCTGCTGATCATGTTCATCCTCGGCTGGCGCGAGGCCGGCGTGGTGGCGATCGCCATCCCGGTAACCCTGGCATTGACCCTGGCGACCTTCTACCTGATGGATTTCACGCTCAACCGGGTCACCCTTTTCGCCCTGATCTTCTCGATCGGCATCCTGGTGGATGACCCGATCGTGGACGTGGAAAACGTGGTGCGTCATTTCCGCATGCCGGAGAACATCGGCAAACCGCTCAAAGAACTGACAGTTGCCGCGGTCAACGAGGTGCGCAGTCCCCTCGTGTTGGCAACCCTGACGGTTATCGCAGCGGTTATCCCGATGGCCTTCGTGCAGGGGTTGATGGGGCCGTATATGCGGCCCATCCCGATCGGTGCCAGCGCCGCCATGCTGTTTTCGATGCTGGTTGCCTTTGTGGTTACGCCCTGGGCGGCACACCGGATGTTGCGCTGGCACGCTCGTAGCGGCAAACAGCCAAGTGAAAAGGAGGACTGGTTCACCCGCCTTTACCGAAAGATTATGACTCCGATGATCCAACGCCCCATGCTTGGCGTTGGCTTTCTGCTCTCGATCACGATGCTGCTTGGCCTCGCACTCGCGCTGGTGCTTAATGGCCAAGTCAAGGTCAAGATGCTGCCGTACGACAACAAGAGTGAAGTACAGGTGATTGTCGACATGGATGAGGGCACCCCGCTCGAGTGCACCACCAACGTAACCCGTTCGCTCGCCAGGCAGCTTGCGCGCGAACCCGAAGTCCTCCACTACCAAGTCTATTCAGGCACATCCGCCCCTTATAATTTCAATGGCTTGGTAAGGCATTACTTTTTGCGCAAAGAACACAGCATGGCGGACATTCAGGTAAACCTGGTCCCCAAGGAAGGGCGCGATCTCCAGAGCCATGACATCGCCAAGCGTATTCGCGAAAAAATCCGCAAGCTTTCCGAGGAATGCGGCGCCCGCATCAAGGTTGCCGAAGTCCCCCCTGGACCGCCGGTTCTGCAGACCGTGGTCGCAGAAATCTACGGCCCCGACTACCGGGAACAGGTCGAGATCGCAGACCAGGTCCGACGCATGTTCGAACAAACACCCGGTGTGGTTGATGTCGATTGGTATGTCGAGGCTGATCAACCACGCTTGATCTTCCGCTTCGACCAGGAAAAGGCGGCATTGCATGGCGTCAGCGCACAGCATGTTGCACAAGCCGTCAGTATCGCCCAGGCCGGCACCAGCGCCGGATTGCTTCACGCCCCGGAGGAACTGGAGGATGTCACGATCCTGGTGCGCCTGCCGGAAAAACAGCGTTCACAGGTTGGTGACCTACTGCCGCTGCCGCTGTGCACTGGCAACCACTGTGTACCGCTCGGCGAAGTCGTGAAGCTGGAAGAGACCGTGCGTGAAAAGAACATCTATCGCAAAAATCGCATGCGGGTCGTGTACGTCACTGGGGATGTAGCTGGAGAAGAGGAGAGCCCTATCTACGCCCTGATGAAATTGAACGAACGTATCGAAAAATATGTACCAGAGGGACGCGACGCCCCTATGGAGATCTGGAACGTTCAACAACCCTTCTCCGATGCCTTGCCCTCGTTGAAGTGGGATGGCGAATGGCATATCACTTACGAGGTGTTCCGCGACCTCGGAGCAGCTTTCGCCGTGGTGCTGGTACTTATCTATGCACTGGTTGTCGGCTGGTTCCGTTCCTTCAAGACACCGTTCATCATCATGGCCGCAATCCCGTTTTCCCTGGTCGGCATACTGCCCGCGCACTGGGGCATGGGCGCATTCTTTACCGCAACCTCCATGATTGGTTTTATCGCAGGCGCGGGTATCGTGGTGCGCAACTCGATCATCCTGGTCGATTTCATCAAGCTGCGCGTCAAGCAAGGCATGCCGCTACATGAAGCAGTGGTTGATGCCGGTGCCGTCAGGTTCCGTCCGATGCTGTTGACCGCCATGGCAGTAGTGGTCGGTGGTAGCGTTATCCTGTTTGACCCCATCTTCCAAGGGCTGGCAATTTCACTGATGGCCGGAGAAATCGCCTCGCTATTGCTGTCACGCATGGCCGTGCCGGTGATCTACTATCTGGCGATGAAAGACAACTACCGGCCCGTTGACGTCATAGAACATCGCTAGCAGAACTATCCAATGCCCTTACGCCCCAAAGCTGCGCACTGGTTCGAGGCAAAAATTCCCCGCAACCAGACCGTGTACGCCCTGCAATTACTCGCTGAGCACGCAGGACTCGAACTCGAGGAAAAGGCGCACACATATTCGCCCTGCGTCGACAACGAAATGATCCGCCAGCTGCTGACACGCATTGACAAAATATGTGTGAAACACGCTAGCGACCTGCCCGCGGCAAGTCCTTCACCCGGCAAAATCATGCAACAACCGGAGATACTTGCGCAGCACAGCCTCGAGCATCTCCAGGCGTGGGTGGCAGAGCTGCTTGAAACGCAACGCGAAACTGTATTGAAACGCCAGGAGTCTGGACGCCTGGAACTGCTACATGAATGCCTGCTGGCCATGCACAGCCAATCGCAGGATATCGGCGCGCTGAGGCACAGCAGCGATTTCCTGTACAAGGATATCTATGCTTGTCAAAGCGGCGAATCCTACGATGTGACACCGTGCGATGATATTTACTCCGCCAACTACCCGGGCAGAAAACATGACTTTCTTCTGGTCGCCAGCAATATCAGTAAACAACATCTGCTGCAGAGTGCTGCGGCGCTATTGAACTGCAAGCGCGTCGACATCCCGGCATGGCTACCACCCGGGCACGAAGACCAGATTCGTGAAGTGGGTAACCGCCTCGACCGCCTGGAAAGAGAACGCTACGATCTGCAGAAAAGACTCACGGCACTGCATCAGGATCCAGAGATTGCCAAGACTCTTGCGGAAGCGCGAGCGCTGCGCTGGCTGCTTGCCGAATGTATTGGCGAAACGCCAGACCACAGCGCCTGCCGCCTTTCGGGTTGGACCCTGGCAGACAACCCGGAAAAACTGGAGCAGTTGTTGGTTGACGCCGACATCCAGGGCGAAGTGTTTTTCACCCCGCCAAGTGACGGTCAATCCCCACCCGTCAGCCTCGGTGATTCAAGATGGGATCGCCCTTTCCGTTGGCTCGTCAACCTGTTTGGCACCCCCGGCGAAAAGGAGATCGATCCAACGCCATTGGTTTCCCTGATAGTCCCGTTGCTGTTCGGTTTCATGTTCCCGGACGTTGGACACGGACTGGTCTTGATTTTCGCGGGCCTCGTGCTTAACCAGCGCAATCAACAGGCTATCATCCTGGTGCCTTGTGGCCTGTCGGCAGCGGCTTTCGGTTTCCTGTTCGGGGAGTTCTTTGCCTTGCATGATGTACTTCCGAGCCCGCTTGGCAACATTTATCAACATCCGTTGGAGATACTCGGGGCAACCTTGATTTTGGGCATTGCCCTGATTCTGTTGGGACTGGTGCTATCGGGAATAGAGGCATGGTGGCGAAACGAACACTGGCGCTGGCTATTGGAAGAAGCGCCAGTGCTCCTTTTGTACCTGTCAGTTGCCTCACTCATTTTTTGGCCGGCTGCGTGGGTAGCCTCCCTATTCGCGCTGGGGTGGTTCATCTTTGGCGCATCGGTGCTTTGTCGGACACGAGGTTTCGTCTGCTTGGCTGGACGCCTTGGCCACCTGCTGGAAAGCATGATGCAACTGATGACCGCCTCCTTGTCCTTTCTGAGAGTGGGGGCCTTCGCACTGATGCACATGGCTCTTTCAACGATGGTTCTGCATCTTGTCGAACAAATCGAAACAACGGGGTTGCAGGTCGTCGTCTTTGTCGTGGCACATCTGCTGATTATCGTACTGGAGGGCTTGATCGTGATGATCCAGGCTACTCGCCTGGTAGCACTGGAATTCTTTTCACGCTTCCTTCGTTTCGAGGGTCGTGTCTATAAACCGCTGCAATTGGCCGACTAATCGGCATGCGCCTGGGCAACCAACATGTCGCGCACCAGAACGGCGGCAACCCACACGAACTCGCAGGCCTCTTCGTACTCTTCCTGGTCGCCACTGACTTGTGTAGGGTCGCACTCGGCGATGCGGGCGATGTCCGCCAGCGCATGACGCCCCTTTAGCCCAAGGTCATCACCGCCATCCAGACCGCCGATAGCGAGCCCACGTAGAAATCCGCACGCCCAATCCACCAATGCCTGGCAGCGCTCCAGATGAGAGGCATCATCCGGCAGGAACAGGGAGAAACCCAATCCAATACCGTCGAGCGCATCCCAGGTTTCGTGATAGAGCCGCTCAACTGCATCTTGCAGTGCGCCGCTTTCGCGCATGCGCAACGCTTCATCGTAAGCAAGCTTGTCCATGATGTCGCGGCTCTGGCCATTGTCCACGCATATCATGCCGAGCATGCGACCATGCATTTCGGCACTACTTTGCTGTAAGCCGGCTTGGTTAGCCAGAATTTGTAACTGCATGTAACCGATGGAATAGTTACCCACGTTACGCATCCTCCTGCCGCTTAATTTTAGACGAGCAAAGGCTGCGCAGAGTGTTATTCCCTGACTGAAGGCGGTTTGATTTGATCTGGCTCGGAAAAACGCTCCCGATAGAACCGCTGTAGACAGGAGGCACGCTCCTGCTCGCCGGCCTCGCGCAAATCGCGAATCCGCCGCAACCACTCGATGGCCGCAGCATCGAGGGGTGGAATATCAGCGTGGCAGACCGGCTGCACCGGCTGAGCACTTTTCCGTTTCGCCCGCTCCCGCATCAGCAATTCCCGGCGGGCCTGCCCGCTGTTCTGTATGGCAGGGGGCTCGGCCATCTCACTTGCAGGCATTCCGGCGTCCTGATCCGGGGACGGCGCTGCCGCTGAACCCAGAACGGCCGAATCCAACTTGGCCGCATCTGAAGGAACCGGCACCACACCAGCTGGCGCTCTATCAATTGACTCACTACGGGGTGCAGGAGCGGGCGGGGAGACCTTTGTTACCTGTTTTGACGGCATTTCGTATTCGATCACCGCCTGCTCCGGTGGGGCCACATCGAATACCCGCAGCGCTACGCCCACACCGAGTAAAACACTCATCGCCAGCGCAACTTTCGGAAGGGCAAACCAACGACGCCTGCGGGCAACCTTGCGAGCCTGCTCACGGATTGCCTGATCCAGCTCGGGTGGCGGCAGCTCCTCGGCTCCCTGTCGATACAGCGCCGAGAGCAGCAGGTCATCTACATCGTCCTGTTCGGGTTTGCGTGGATCAGTCATCACACCCCTCCAGCCCATCGCGCAGGCGTTTCAGCGCATAGCGCAGGCGGCTCTTCACTGTCTCACGTTCAGTGCCTGTCACCTCGGCAATCTGAGCCAGGGTCAGGCCTGCTTCCTCTTTCAACAGGAAGGCATCACGTTGTGCGGCCGGCAGGTAACCCAACAACTCCTTCAGCCTGGCGACGCAATCGCGCAAATGCGCGAGCATCTCCTGCAACGGCGTGGCATCTGGCGCCTCCTGCTCCTCAAAGTCTTCATGTGCTTGCCCCTTGGCCCGCCAGTGATCGACCACACGATTATGTGCGATGCGATACAGCCAGGGACGGAATGGCTGCGAGGCTCTCCACTGGCCGCGCGCCCGCACCACTCTCAGCCACACATCCTGGTAAAGCTCGTCGGCCTCCGGGCAGCCCGCACACTGGCGCAACACATAGCGATAAAGCGGGGCGCGATAGCGTGCGTACAGCCTGTTGAAGGCGTCCGCATCGCCATCGCGATACCACTTCATCAATTGCTCATCCGTAGTACTCAATCGGTCTTTCCGGCGACGGTTTGTGGCTGCAGGCTCTGCGCCAGCCCCGCGACACGCAGGAAGTCGCTACGATAACCACGCACATCCTCGCCGCGACTGCCACGTGCGAGTTCGAGAATCTGCGTATAGTCAAAGCCTTCAAGGTAGCGACCACCACGCAGTTGCTGGGCAAAGGCAGCAACCGCGGCAGAGAAGCGATAGTCGTCTGCGGTATCCGCCAGTTCGGCTAACGCATCCGAACGCTTCAGCGGGAAGCTGATCAACTGACTCTTGTCCTGGGCGGGGGCCTTGTAACGCAGTTTCACAAAGGCGACCTCATCGGTACTCATTGCCTGCTCTTGAGATTTTTCAGCATAACGCAGCGGGTCGACACGCTCACCTCCTCCGTCTTTGAGTGCCAACTCGTACAGCGCAACCACGCTGTGGCCGGCTCCCACCTCGCCCGCATCGACCTTGTCATTGTTGAAGTCCTCGCGACGCAGCATGCGATTTTCGTAGCCGATCAAGCGATACTCACTGACCTGCGTCGGGTTGAACTCGATCTGGATTTTCACATCCTTGGCCACCGTCTGCAGGGTACCGCCGACCTCTTCCACCAGCACCTTGCGCGCTTCCAGCAACGAATCGATATAGGCGTAGTTGCCGTTGCCGTGGTCGGCCAGCTGTTCCATCAGGTGATCGTTATAGTTGCCGCTGCCGAAGCCCAGGGTAGTCAGTGCAATACCGGCCTTGCGCTGCTGCCCGATCAGGTCGAGCAAAGCCTGGTGGTTGACGGTGCCGACGTTGAAATCGCCATCGGTGGCCAGGATCACCCGGTTAATGCCACCCTTGATAAAGGCTTCACGGGCCTTGGCGTAGGCCAGGCGGATACCGGCCCCGCCGTTGGTGGAGCCACCGGCAGAGAGCTTTTCCAGGGCCTGTTCGATGGTGGCGGACTGATCACCCGCAGTCGGCTCCAGCACTACCCCTGAGGCGCCGGCATACACCACGAGGCTGACCCGGTCATCCTGGTCCATTTCGCGACTGAGCATCTTCAGCGAGCGCTTGAGCAAAGGCAGCTTGGCCGGAGCGTTCATCGAGCCAGAGACATCCACCAGGAATACCAGGTTGGCAGGCGGGAGGTCTTTTTGCTGAATTTCCTGCGCCTTGATCGCAACGCGCAGCAGACGGGTGTTGGCATTCCAGGGGGTGGGCCCGAACTGGAGGTTGACCTTAAACGGCTTCTCCCCCTGCTGCGGTGCCGGGTCTGCGTAGCTGAAATAGTTGATCAGTTCCTCGGCGCGCACCGCGTCTTTCGGAGGCAGACGGCCTTCCATCAAGATGCGGCGCACATTCGCGTAGGAGCCGGTGTCCACGTCGATGCTGAAAGTCGAAACCGGGTGTTCGGCCACAAGCTTGAGGGGATTGTCATCGAAGTGGGCATAATTCTCACGGTCTGTTTCCTCGACCACTGGCGGCAAAGGGTGCATCGCCATGTCCATGACAGCACCCACGGCGGCCTTCTGACGCCCATGGGCCAGTACACTGCTTTTTGCTACCTCTGCCTGAGGCTGAACCTGCATGGGTGCTTGCAAATGCTGCCTGAGTGGCAGCACCTGAACCTGTGACTCAGCGGCTCGCGGCGCGGTATCCGGCGTTTTCACACAGGCACCGAGCACGAAGGCAACACTGAAGGCTACGAGTAAAGGGCGGGTTTTCATGGCGGTATCTCCGTATCACTTGGCTTGTGCTTATTGATACGGAGACAGAGTGTGGATGGGGTTAAAAAGTTGCGGCGCGCGGGTGTGAAACCGAAAAATCCTTTTTTTCGCCACCTTTGCCGGTTCGGCAATACCGCCCTATTGGGCCATCAAGCCAGCAAACTTGGGATCCTCTGCTGCCACGAAGGCGAAGTTGGCCCATTGCTCCTGGGTGAAAGATTCGGTAATCAACTGTCGGCAGGACAGGCGGATCATGAACACCTCGCGCTGCAACCGGAACAACTCGTCTTGCAGCACAACCAGTTGCTGAGGGTCGGTTTCAGGATCAACCGCCTTTTGCGCCAGCAAAATACGTTTGGTGATGATGGTATTCATGGTATTGACCATGCGCTGGTAGTTCTCCCTTCTCCATTGCCTGAGTGACGCAACCTGGCCTTTCGTCAGCTCGAGCGAATCCCTGTTCTGCATAATGATCGGCAGCAGACTGGGTAAATAGGAGATGTTGTTGAGCAGGGCGAGGCGATTTTCCATCACCCCCCAGTCCTGGTGTGAGAGTTCCTGCTTGTGCGCCATGCGACGATTCAGATCATCGTGATCCGCCAGCGCGGCTCCGATTCCAGCAAACCAACCAAGCAACAACCCCAGTAGCATTCTGCCCATGGCTCCCTCCCAGCGCATGTGCGCTTATCCGGTATAGCTATTCAAGCAGACAAATCCCGGAGGTGAAGCGGCAGAAACCACTTTCGGAAAAACCTTACAAGACGACACGGGAAACACCCCGCCGCTTATTTGACGGTTCGCAGAAACCGGTCGAGACAGGCGCTAAAGCGCTGCGGCTGCTCGGCATAGACCCAGTGTCCCGCCCCTTCGACCGGGCAGATATCAGTGGCGGGAAAGTAACGGATGATGGCCTGGTGATAGGCGGGTAGCACGTAGTCGGACAGGGTGCCATGAATAAAGCTGGCCGGACCGCCGTAGCTGGCATGATCCGGCACCTCAAACCCGGTGATCTCTGCCTGACCATTGCGCAGCGCCTCAAGGTTACAACGCCAGCTCCAGCTACCGGCCACGCGCTGCAGGTTTTGTTGGAGAAAGGCACGCACACCAGGTTGCAGGATATGTTGCGCCATGGAGGCATCGGCGTCACTGCGGTTTCCCAGGCTGGCTAAATCAACAGCATCGAAGCCGCGAAACACCTGGTCGAAGCGATGTTGGTAGGCAACCGGCGCCATGTCCACCACGGCCAGGCCCGCTACCCGCTGAGGATACCCCAGGGCCAGGTGCATGCCCAGCTTGCCACCCATGCTGTGCCCAATCACGATAGCCTTCTGCACCCGCTGCCCGTCCAGCAGCGCCAGGAGGTCTGAGGTCATGGCCGTATAGGAGACATCCGGGTGATGCGGGGACTGGCCATGGTTGCGCAGGTCCGGGATCAGCACCCGGTAACGCTGCGCCAGGCCGCGCGCCACCGACCCCCAGTTGGAGGAAGACCCAAACAGGCCGTGCAACAATAGGATCACGGGGCCGGAATCCCCCTGCTCGCGCAGGTAAAGTTCCAGGGACATAGTCAAATACTGAAGCGCGCGCAGAAGTGTTGCAGTTCCGCCTCAACCTGGTCGCTCACACCGGCCTTGCGCGCACGCGCAAAGATATTGCGCAACACCTCGCGTTCTTTGTCGTCGACTTTACCGTCTGCCAACGCCAGACGCTCAAGCATGCCCAGTTCGGCTACATCGAGGTGGCCATCATTGGCAAAAGCCACGAGAAAGGAGTACTCCATGATCTCGATGGCATTGGAATCCTTCATCTCACCCTCCCATTGAGAAGACCGCTGTAGTCGACGGGTTGGCCCCGTTCGTGTTCTGTTGCTGGCAGCAGGATATACGACTTTACAAAGAAAAACCGGCCACAGGGACGCATACCCTGCGGCCGGTTTCCCGGGCGGAAGTTACTTGCGCTTACGTGGTGGCATCAGGTCGGTGATGGTGCCTTCGGCCATCTCCGCGGCCATGCCGATTGACTCGTTGAGGGTCGGGTGTGGGTGGATGGTCAGGCCGATATCCTCGGCATCCGCGCCCATCTCCAGTCCCAGAACCGTCTCACCGATCAGCTCGCCTGCATTACGCCCGACGATACCGGCTCCGAGCAGGCGCTTGGTCTTGGCATCGAAGATCAGCTTGGTCATACCCTCTTCGCGATGGATGCCCAGCGCGCGGCCGGATGCCACCCACGGGAACACGCCCTTCTCGATCTCCACCCCCTTCTCCTGGGCCTCGGTTTCGGTCAGGCCCATCCAGGCTACTTCCGGATCCGTGTAGGCGACCGAGGGGATGGTCATTGGGTCAAACAATGCCGGCAGGCCGGCAATCACTTCGGCTGCCACGTGACCTTCGTGCACCGCCTTGTGCGCCAGCATCGGGTTACCGACGATATCGCCAATCGCGTAGATATGCGGCACATTGGTCAGCATATGCGCATCAACCGGGATGAATCCACGCTCATCCACCTCGATGCCCGCTGCCTCGGCATTGATCAGCTTGCCATTGGGAATGCGGCCAACCGACACCAGTACACGATCGTAGGTCTGCGGCTCGGGGGCCTTGTCACCCTCGAAAGCAACCTTCAGCCCTGACTTGAGTGCCTGGATATCGGCCACCTTGGTGTTCAGCCAGATGTTCTCCACCTGTTTGCCGAGGCGCTTCTGCAGCGGCCGCACCAGGTCCCGGTCACAGCCCGGGATCAGGCCATCCTGCAGCTCCACGATATCCACCTTGGAGCCCAGGGTGGAGTAAACGGTCGCCATTTCCAGGCCGATGATGCCACCACCGATGATCAGCATCCGCTTCGGCACGTCGGCCAACGCCAATGCACCGGTGGAATCCATCAGGCGCTCGTCATCGTTTGGGAAGCCAGGGATCTGCACCGGGCGCGAACCGGCCGCGATGATGCAGTGTTCAAACTCGATATGCTTGACCCCGTCGGTGGTCTGTACCGACATCTGACGAGGCGACTCAAACTGGGCAGTGCCCTGCACCACGGTGACCTTGCGCTGCTTGGCCAGTGCAGCCAGTCCGCCGGTCAGCTTGGCAACCACCTTGTCCTTACCGGCGCGCATCTTGTCGAGATCGATCTTCGGCTGAGTGTAACGCACGCCCATCACTTCGAGTTCAGCGACCTCGTTGATCACCTCCGCAGTATGCAGCAGTGCCTTGGAGGGAATGCATCCGACGTTCAGGCACACGCCGCCAAGCGTAGAATGACGCTCGATCAGCACCACGTCCTTGCCCAGGTCGGCCGCTCGGAAAGCCGCACTGTAACCACCGGGACCGGCACCCAATACAACGACCTGCGTGTATATATCCACTTTGCTCATTACTTGTCCCCTTTAGTGCGACTGCCTTTGGAGCATCAATTCAAGGCCATAATGCCACAGAGGCAAAATCGAAAAACTCAATGTTAGCCAGCGCTTAAACGGATCACAGGATCAGCTTGCGGATGTCGCCCAGCAGATTTGACAGGAATGTGGTGAAGCGCACGCCCTCGGCACCGTCAATCACACGGTGATCATATGACAGACTGAAGGGCATCATCAGGCGCGGCTCGAACTCGCTGCCGTTCCACTTGGGCTTCATCTCGGCACGCGATACGCCCAGGATCGCCACCTCGGGCGAATTCACGATCGGCGTGAACTGGGTACCGCCGATGCCGCCCAGGCTGGAGATGGAGATACAACCACCGGCCATGTCGTTCGGCCCCAGCTTGCCTTCACGCGCGCGCGCGCTGACATCCATCAGATCGGCCGCCAGCTCGAACACGCCTTTTTTATCGACGTCCTTGATCACCGGCACCATCAGGCCGTTCGGCGTGTCCACGGCAACGCCAATGTGGACGTACTTCTTGAGAATCAGCTTCTCGGTGTCCGGCGACAGCGTGGCATTGAACTGCGGGTACTCGACCATGCTGGCCGCCAGCGCCTTCATCAGGAACGGCATGAAGGTGACCTTGACCCCGGCCTTTTCGGCCGCGCCCTTCTGGCCCTTGCGGAACGCCTCGAGCTCGGTGATATCCGCCTCGTCGAACTGGGTGACGTGCGGAATACCCAGCCAGGCATTGTGCAGGTGCTTGCCGCTGATCTTCTTGATCCGGCCCAGCTCCTGCTCTTCGATTTCGCCGAACTTGCTGAAGTCCACCTTCGGAGGGGACGGTAATTGCAGCGGACCACTGGCGGCTACCTGAGGCGCGCCCTCGGCAAGGGTACGCTTGACGAACGCCTGCACGTCTTCCTTGATGATGCGGCCTTTCGGACCGGAACCGGGCACGTGATACAGGTCCACACCCAGCTCGCGGGC
>Ga0180435_10000676_pt1 | contig 36050 bp, 32 predicted proteins | sample SS_ome_3_FD_132467 | JGI IMG/M metagenome (GOLD analysis project Ga0180435, IMG submission 132467) | Hypersaline lake sediment archaeal communities from the Salton Sea, California, USA - SS_3_S_1 metaG | ecosystem: Environmental > Aquatic > Non-marine Saline and Alkaline > Hypersaline >... | reverse complement strand
TGATAGCTAATATATAAATGTTGAACTGGAGATGAGTAATTGCTATATAATACCAATTAAAGCAGGAACTTAAAATCAGAGAGGGAGGAAAAGTAGATGAATAGTGTCCTTAACCGTAGCGTACGCGCGATTGCTATTTTAATGATGGTGGGATGTCTCCTCTCCGCTTGCGGGGAGAAGAGCCCGGAGAATGTTCTGGTGAAAGTGGATGATTCCATAATTACACTGGATGATTTTCAGAGAGAGTGGCAGCGCCAACCGCCCCCGCCGCCGGGAACCCAGATAGAAAACGTGGATCAATTCATAGATGATATGATTGCGGAGCGACTATTCATTATTGAAGCCCGACGCCGGAAGATCGATCAGGGAGAGAAATTCAAGGCAGAAGTGGAGAATTATCGTGAACAGCTGATGGTGGAGACCCTCTTGAGTCAGGAAGTGCTCTCCGTCGCGCAACCATCGGAATCTGAGATTGAGAAAGCCTGGACGGATCACAGGGATATATTTACCGTTCCGACTCTGACCCGCTTCAGCCGCATATTTATTAAGCGAGAAGAAGGTGAGGACGATGATGAGGTTCTTGCCCGCTGCCAGGAAGCAAAAGATCGCCTGGAATCCGGTGAATCTTTTTACAGTGTGGCGAGTGAGATCTCAGACGGGAGCAGCGCGAACCGGGGTGGTGATCTGGGATATTTCCGTCCCGATCAGGTCTCTCCTGAGTTTCAGGCGGTTGCCCGGGAACAGGAAATCGGGGAAGCGGGCGATCCGATTGCTACTGAATACGGGTATCATATTCTTGTCGTTACGGATCGCAAAGCACCCCGGCAGAAGTCTCTGGATGAGAGTCGGGAAGAGATTATCGCGATTCTCCTGGCCGAAAAGAGGAAGGCGAAATTCAGCAAGATTAAAACCAGGTTAGAGGCATCCAGTGAAATCTGGAAAAATACGGATCTGCTTAACCGTCTCAGGGGAGAATATCGTAAGGCGATGGCTCAACCGGAATAGACTATTCCCAGAAATCCGGACTGAATCGATTTTAAAATGATTATAAGAATATTAACAATAACGGTCGCTATTTCTATAGTGCTTTCTCCGTTTATGGTTTTTTCTCAGGAGGACGAGAAGATCGAAGCCAGGGTTAATGATGCTATCCTGACCACCAGTGAACTGAATAATATGCTGAAGCCGGTCTATAGACAGTATGAGCAGACCAGCCGGGGAGAAGAACTTAGGGTCAGAATGTTGAGCGCTCGTAGGTCCGCGATAGATGGCTGGATTGATAATCAGTTGATACTTCAGGAAGCGAGAGGGTTAGAGGGATTCCAGGTTGATCAGATGGAGATTGATAAGCGTTTTGAAAAGGCCCTGAGCGGATTCGAAAGCCGGGAGGCGTTTGATCGGGCATTAAGGATGCAAGGTCTCGATGAGGCGGAGTACAGAAAAAACCTGGAAGACCAGTATATGGTGCAAGCGTTGAGATATCAGAAAGTCGGGGGGTTCATAAATATATCCCCCGAGGATATTATGAATTATTATGAGAACCATGACGATAAATACCGTGATGGGGAGATGGTAAGAGTCAGTCATATTTTATTGCCTATCCCGGATGACAATGGAGAAGATGAATCGGTCCGCCAGCAGGCGGAGAAGATTCTGGAAGACCTAAAAACTGGCTCTGATTTTGCCGAATTGGCCCGAAAGTACTCCCGGGGGCCTCGCGCCGAGCAGGGCGGTGATCTGGGTTACTACAAGAAAGATCAGATGCGCCCCAAACTTGATGAAGCCGCCTTTTCGCTGGAAGTGGGTGAGAACAGCGAGATTATCAAGACGGATCTCGGCTACCATATTATCAAGTGTACTGGAAAGAAAGAGGCATATCAGAAGCCATTGGAAGATCATTGGGAAGAGATAGAGGATCTGCTTTTTCAGGAAGAGTACCAGAGGCGTTACGATATATGGATCGAGGAATTGAGATCCAGAGCGTATATAGATAGTTGAAGAATAAAGTAGCCATCAGTATGGGTGACGGGTCCGGGATCGGACCGGAAGTTGTCCTGAAGGCCGTTATTTCTCCCCGAATAGTCGACTATTGTTCTCCCCTGATTATTGGTGATCCCCGGGTTTTTCGTTCACTCCTACGCACTCTCCGGATTGAAATTCCGCTCAGCGTTTATCGGGATATTAATTTGGTTGAGTGGGATAAGCGAGATATCCGCCTTCTGGCGATAGAGAGTAGGCCGGACGAGCTTCCGGTTCCCGGTACGATCCATGCAGGATGGGCCCGGTCCGCGATGGAATATGTGGCTCTGGGGGTAGAACTCGCGGTTAAGAAAGAGGTCTCCGCCCTTATAACCGGTCCTATCAATAAAGAGGGAATCCATCGGGCCGGGTATAAGTTCCAGGGGCATACCGATTACCTGGCATATCTCACCAAAACTGAGAACTATGCCATGATGCTGGTCGGCGGAGATATCCGGGTGGTTCTGGTAACCGTTCATATCCCTCTGGCGGAGGTGAGTTCACGGATCAAAAAAACGGAGATCATCCGGAAAATATATCTAGCCCGGGACGCTATGCTTGGATTCGGGATCCGGGAACCGAGAATAGCGGTGGCCGGACTCAATCCGCATGCCGGCGAAGGCGGCGCTTTCGGGAGAGAGGAACTGGATATTATTGCGCCGGCGGTTGAGGAGTGCCGGGGAGAAGGGCTAATTGTCAATGGCCCGCTTCCTCCGGATACGCTTTTCTATAAGATGGTTCAAGGAGAATATGACGTCGCGGTTGTTATGTACCATGATCAGGGTTTGATCCCCCTCAAGATGCTAGCCTTTGATCGGGGGGTAAATATTACCCTGGGATTGCCGTTCGTCAGGACCTCTCCCGATCATGGGACCGCTTACGATATAGCCGGGATGGGTGTGGCGGACCCACATTCAATGATCGCTGCGATTGAGACCGCCTGCCGGTTAACCTCTGCGAGGTAAAAATCCAAATTCCAGGCACCAAATGCATAATAATTAAGAGCCAAAATATGCGTACCACCCGATGAACGACAATCCCCTCTTCAGTCCGGTTTATCTCAAAGAGCTTCTTTCGAAAGAAGGTATCTTCGCCCGGCGAAGCCGGGGGCAAAACTTTCTTATTGATCGTAATGTGGCCGATAAGATCCTGCGGGCGGCTGATCTTTGCCGGGAAGACGCGGTGCTGGAGATCGGACCCGGGCCCGGGGCGTTGACTCTTGAATTATGCCGATCGGCGGGGAAGGTGGTCGCGGTGGAGTGGGACAGGGGATTAGTCCGTATTCTGCGCGATCAGGCTATTGCATATGACAACCTGGAAATTATTCAGGAGGACTTTCTTAAGGCCGATATGAACGTTCTGGTCGAGCGTCTCCGGAGGGGCGTTCAGCCGCCGGTTAGTATGAAGGTCGTCGCCAACTTGCCGTATTCGATAACCGGACCTCTGCTGGTTAAATTATTGGAATCAGAGGTTGGTTTCAGTACCCTGGTGCTGATGGTACAGAAGGAGGTGGGAGAAAGGATTATCAGCCCTCCCGGAAATAAAAGATATGGCAGACTGAGTGTACTCTGCCGGACCTACAGCGAAGTCGAGATAGTTGCTTCGGTCAGCCGGAATTCTTTTTTTCCCCGGCCGGGGATTGACTCGGTCGTTCTCCGATTCAAGGTTTTTCCTCCAGGTGAATCTATAATAATCGATCCGTATCTCTGGAAGAATTTGATCCGGGCGGCATTCGGTAAACGGCGGAAGATGCTGAAGAATACTCTGGCCGGTGACAGTCAACTGAGTTATAGTGAAGATCAGATTATTGCGGCCTGCATTCAAGCCGGAATTGATCCGAAGGACAGGGCGGAACAGCTCTCGGTGGAAGATTATATTTTTCTATCGAATTCTTTGAGTGAATATTAAATAGGATTTTATCCCATTCAATCGCATTAAATCGTCTGTTTATTAAAAGGGGCCGAGGTTGGGGGGTAATAAGAAGTAATGTTAATTATACCTTAAAAGTTGCCCGAGGCGAAGACGAGGGCTAAATTCAAGTATTAATAAGATCTAAAATGACTGAGAATCAAAAAAAAATCACCCTATCGGATGTGGAGAAGGTTGCCTCTCTGGCCCGGCTGGGACTCTCTTCCGGGGAGAAAGAAAAACTCGGTGATAATCTCAATGATATCCTGGTCTATATGGATAAGCTGGATGAGCTGGACACCTCTGATGTTCAGCCACTTGCCCATATCCTGCCTCTAAAGAACGTCCTTCGTGATGATGAAGCCAGGGAGGGATTAACTCAGGAGGAAGCTCTGGCGAACGGCCCGGAGAAGAAGGATGGGTTTTTTAAGGTACCGCCGGTGATTGAATAGGGAATGGGGAATGGAGAATAGGGAATGGGATTAAATCAACTTACAGCGCATGAAGTAGCCGATCTGGTGTTGAAGCGGGAAGTTACCGCCGTCGAGGTGGTGGAATCCTGTCTCTCCCGCGTTGAAAAAGTTGAGCCGGTAGTGCGGAGCTTTATACGGGTGGACCGGGAAGGGGCTCTCTCCATGGCCGAAGATATTGATCGGAGGATAGCGGGAGGGGAGAACCCGGGAATTCTGGCGGGGGTCCCCGTCGCGTTAAAGGACATTCTATCGGTCCGTGGGAAGGAGGTAACCTGCGGCTCCAGGATACTCCAGGGATATATCTCTCCCTATGACGCTACCGTTGTGCGGAAACTTCGTGAATCCGGAGCGGTCTTTCTGGGCCAGACAAATATGGATGAGTTCGCGATGGGATCGTCGACCGAGAATTCCGGATACTGGCCTACCTGCAACCCCTGGGATCCGACCAGAGTTCCGGGAGGATCGAGCGGCGGTTCGGCTGCGGCAGTGGCGGCTGATGAGGCCATTATCTCTCTGGGATCGGATACCGGCGGTTCAATCCGCCAGCCCGCTGCTTTATGCGGGGTATCCGGAATGAAGCCCACCTACGGGAGGGTATCCCGTTACGGTCTGATCGCCTACGCTTCCTCCCTGGATCAAATCGGTCCCTTCGGAAAAGATATAGAGGATATCGCTCTTGTGCTGGAGGCAATCTCCTGTCATGACCCGCTAGACTCCACCTCCGCTCCGGTTGAGGTGCCGCGTTTCCGGGATTACCTGATCGATGATATCGCGGGTCTGAAGATAGGTGTTCCCCGGGAGTGCTTTGTTGAGGGGATGGAGAGGGGGGTAGAAGAGGTTTTCCGGTCAGGTCTGGATATATTCCGCTCGATGGGAGCTGAAATCATCGAGATTGACCTGCCCCGGGTCCCCTATAGCGTCGCCTGTTATTACATCCTCTCCACCGCCGAGGCCAGTTCCAATCTGGCCCGTTACGATGGAGTTCAATATGGTCGCCGAAACCGGGATAGCAAATCCCTGCTCGATATGTACGAATCAACCAGGAGGAATGGGTTTGGAGAGGAGGTAAAAAGGCGAATTCTTCTGGGGACATATGTTCTCAGCGCGGGATATTACGACGCGTATTATAACAAATCATTGAAAGTCCGGCGGCTGATCAAGGAGGATTTCGATAATGCCTTTTCCTCCTGTGACTGCGTAGTGATGCCGACTTCTCCCTGTACGGCATTCAAACTGGGATCCAAAATGGATGACCCGTTGCAGATGTACCTCTCCGATATCTTTACTATTGGAGTCAATCTGGCCGGATTGCCCGCGATATCGATCAACTGCGGTTTTGACAGAGAAGATTTACCGGTAGGTCTCCAGATAATCGCTCCCCCATTCGCCGAGGATAAGATCCTCCGGACAGCTTATACATTTGAGCGCAATACCGAGTTTCATAACAAGAAGCCTGAGTTGTAATAGGTAGGATTCGGTAACATTTTAGATCTTTAAAAATATCCCCCACCGACCTTGTGTCGGTGGAGATGTGATTGATTACTAAAATACATGCCCACATCACACCCTCCACTCCTCCCGCGCCACAGGCGCGGGAGGAGTGGAGGGTAACTCAGGTGATATCGCCAAATTGGTTGCCAGTCATATCTCCACTGACGCAAGGTCGGTGGGGGATAAAAAATTCACCAAAGGAAGAATCCCGAATGAAGAATATTACATTAACAGAAAGACCGGAATGGAAGGCGCTGCGGAAACATTATGAAGAGATCAAGGGGTTGAATATGAGGATTCTCTTTGAGGATGACCCGGCCCGTGTCTCCCGGTTTTCATTAACGGCCGGCGAGCTCTTTCTGGATTATAGTAAGAACCGGGTGACCGGAGAGACGATAAAATTGCTGTTGGCTCTAGCGGAATCTATGAGGCTCCGGGAGGCTATTGACGGGATGTTCACCGGGGAGAAGATTAATCGGACCGAAGATCGGGCAGTCCTCCATGTGGCCCTCCGGGCTTCGGAGAGCGCTTCCATCCTGGTAGATGGAGAGGATGTGGTTCCCGGGGTTCACCGGGTACTTAAACAGATGAGCCGGTTCGCGGAGAAGGTTCGGTCCGGAGAATGGAAGGGGTTTACCGGCAAACGAATCCGTAACGTAATCAATATCGGAATCGGTGGGTCGGACCTGGGGCCGGCTATGGCGACGGGTGCCCTGCGGGCCTATGCGGATCCTCGTTTAAATGTTAAATTCGTCTCCAACGTGGACGGCACTCATTTCGCGGAGACGGTTCGAGGAATCGATCCGTCCGAGACGCTTTTTGTCATATGTTCCAAGACCTTCACTACCCAGGAGACACTGACCAACGCTCTTAGCGCCCGTAAATGGTGTCTGGCAGCGCTGGGAGATGATTCCGCGGTCGCCGCTCATTTTGTAGCGGTATCGACCAACTCGAAAGACGTAGCGGAGTTCGGTGTCAATCCCGATAATATGTTCGAGTTCTGGGATTGGGTAGGGGGGAGGTATTCTCTCTGCTCGGCGATTGGACTCTCTCTGATGATCGCGATCGGGCCGGATAATTTTTATCAGTTACTGGAGGGGTTCCGGACCATGGATCATCATTTCCACCAGGCTCCGTTCGAGGCGAATATGCCGGTGATCATGGCGCTTCTGGGAATCTGGTACAACAACTTCTTCGGGGCGCAGAGTTACGCGGTTCTTCCCTACGATCAATACCTGAGCCGGTTCCCGGCTTATCTTCAGCAGTTGGATATGGAGAGCAACGGCAAGTCAGTCAATAGGAAAGGGGATAGGGTGAACTACCAGACCGGTCCGATTGTCTGGGGAGAGGCCGGGACCAACGGGCAGCACGCCTTCTACCAGCTCATCCATCAGGGGACCAAATTGATCCCGGCCGATTTCATCGGATTCTGCGTTTCCCACAACCCATTAAGCGATCATCACCTCAAACTGATGGCTAACTTTATCGCCCAGCCGGAAGCCTTGGCCTTCGGCAAGACGCCGAAAGAGGTCAGGGCGGAAGGGGTCGATGAAGACCTGGTTCCATTCAAGACATTCGAGGGGAATAAGCCCACCAATACCATCCTGGCTGAAAGCCTCACCCCCCGGGTATTGGGGCAGTTGATCGCGCTCTACGAACACAAGATCTTTGTGCAGGGGCAGATCTGGGACATCTACTCCTTCGACCAGTGGGGAGTGGAACTGGGCAAAGTACTCGCAAAAAAGATTCTCTCAGAACTCACTGACCCGGGAGAACCGGTCCTGGACCACGACTCCTCGACCAATGGGATTATCCGCCGGGTGCGGCGAGGAGAGAGTGGGGAGTGATCAGTAAGCAGTGAACAGTATTGTAGCCGCGGTCGTTGACCGCGGAATGGGCAGTGGGATCAACATTGAATGTCCAATAGAAAGATCCCGTCCTGATATAGGTTGTCACAAATAAAGAACTTCCCCCCGGGGGATGGGTCCTATACGTGACAACCTATATCAGGACGGGACCATTTTCACCGCTTACTGCTTACCGCTTACCTCCTCCTCCGCCGGGACGATCTCAAAGACATAGGACATCGTGGCGCTGGCCTTTTTCAGTTTGTCGTGGAGAACCGCGATGAACTCATACTTTCCCGGGGGAAGATCGCCAAGGTCCAGCGAGTTGGTGGCATAAAGATCCAGTACCGGGGCCACGGTCTGATAGTTGAAGTTAAGCAGTTCAGGAGAGTTGAGCAGTTCTTCCCCCTCCGCGTCTTTAACGATCAGATCCTGGGTATACCAGATCTGAAAAGTATCATTTCTCCGGTTGGTGAATACATTAGCCGGTTCGTAATAAAAGAGGAGCTTGCTGCCGGCTTGAACCTTATTATCCGCGGCCGGGACATATGAACCGTAGGTTATGATATTATCACAACGGGTGAAGTTGCGGAATCCGAGCTTCCCCTTGTTCTGGATCTCGATAATTTTTTCCTTTAATTCCTCTACCGTCTCCGAGGCGATAATAGTCGCGGGGATTATTAAGCAGGCAATCACCACGCCGACCAGCCATAATCTTCTCATCAATATTTCCTCCTGGTTATTCCGGATTCTTATGAACCGGGTTAAAAATTAAAGATAACCGAGATTTAAAATCTGGTTATTCGCGGCTGATCGCCATCAACCAGCCCAACGCGATGACACATCCTACCAGATAATAAAGAATATCCAATAACGAAAAACTGCTCCCTATCAGGGTTCTCCCGATAAATCCGGATCGGATGTACTCGAGGGCGGGATGAGAAAACAGCTGGAGAAACTCCAGGATAGTTGTGCCGATGAACACCCCTACGCAGATTCTGAGCGCGGCGATCTTGCGAGGCCAGATTAGGAAGAAGGCAAAACACCAGAAAAGTTCGTAGAATACTCCCCCTCCGTAATCGTGGAACCAGTTGAAACCCGCACCCCGGTAGAATTTGCAGAGAAATCCCAGTGGAGTGATGATGGCGAGTGAAAGCAAGATAGTCATTCTCAGTTTGTATTCATTCTCCCTCATTTTGACTCTTCCATCATATAGACTTCCAATTTTTCAATCTTGTTATTATCCTGTCCATATAGTATGATGTTGCCCTCCTTGATATATCATTTAAAAAGTAGTTATATTTTGAATAATTAAGATTAGTTTGATATAATTTTATCCTGGAACCTATTGAAATATTTTTCGTAACAATTAGAATAAAAATATCATAGTCGTTGTTCAAAACATAAAAGAAGCGGCGCAGCCGCTTATTTTATAGGGAAAGGAGGGAGAGATGGCCAATTTATATAAAATTATAGAGATTATCGGGAACTCCCCGATCAGCTATGCCGAGGCGAGCAAAGCCGCCATTGCCGAGGCAGCCAAGACAGTAAGAGAGATCTCCTGGTATGAGGTAAAGAATATGGGAGGAAAGGTCAATGACGGGGCCGTGGTTAACTTTCAGGTCAAGCTGGAAGTGGCTTTTAAGGTGGTGGAATAGGGAGTAGGCAGTCCCGCCTGCGGCGGGATCTCCGCTGCGCTACGATGGGCAGTGGAGAGTAGGTAGACAAGCATCGGATTTATACGTCTTTGGCGGATGTTTAACTTCCAAAATTGAACCGGGATGCTTGGTCAGCAAGTATTTCGCGAAGATTCGCGCGATTCGCGGTTAAAAAGGGGGTGAGGTAGGGGGGGCAATCAGTGCAATCCGTGGACTAAAAATGGGGAGTGAGTACCGGTTATAACCGGTTGCTCTCCACTGCCTGGGTCAGGCCTTTTATCCAGTCTCCCGATTGGTAGATACGGTGCGGTGTCTCTTCCGGTTCCTCTTCCTCCATCCCATCTTCCGGCATCGGGGGGAGAACCGCGTCGCTCAGTACCGCTGTAGCGCTTCCGAATATTGGGGTTTCTACCTCAAAAGCGATCGGGATTCGCCGCCGATCCACCGTCACCCAGGCCAGCAGATCACCTTTTTTCAGAGACTTTCCTTCGTGGGTGGCGCTTGGCTTCATGGTATAAGCTTTTACTTCGCCGATCGGTTCGGTCTCAAATAATCCTTTGCCGATAATCTCTACTTCAACCTTCCAGTTCTTCTCATCGGCATTGACATCTACTTTCAGCTGCTTTCCCAGTCCCATCGGCTGCCGCCGGAGCCAGAATACAATACTGAGAAGATCCTGAACATCAGGAGGAATCTCCATCGTCCTGGGTTCCCGATCTTTCTTGTCTTCCCGGCTGTAAGTGGCGGTTTGATTATCCTGGTCGTATTCGATAACCTCGTGTCTTCCGTAGTGCCCCTCCTTGATTATCTTCTCGAACCGGACTGGATTGCCGTTCTCCCGGGAGATCCAGGTGTGGACCGTGTCCTCGATCTTGAAAAAATTTGAGAGAAAGTCATTGGAGATGGTGGTAAATGTCAGGTGGTATGCTTCTTCTCCATTGATCACCTCCAACCCCTGATTTTCCAGGATCAATTGTCCCACATCAATCCCGATCCAGCTTACGTCGTAGGTTAGTTTTTCTCCAGCCAGTAGATTGGTGATCGGGCGTTTCTCGGTAGCGTCTTCGTCCAGATCTTCGTAATAGAACGGTTCTTCCGGGGTTGATTCATCAGCCGTGAAGCGGATCCCGCTCGCGCAGCCAGTGACCATGACTGCGGCAAAAACCCCCCCTAACAATCGCGATAAAGTACTCATATAATCTTAGACATTAAAACCGTTGGCTTCATTCAAAAAAGCAGCCCCTGCTGGAAGCAAGGGCTGCTTTTTTATCTCGAAAGCGAGAACATAGATAAACTTATATCAAATACATGTTAAATATGTTCTGACTATTTTATTTTCAAAGAAAATAAAATATTATTTGATTTCCGGAATGGTGCATCCGTCACCGCCAAAGACTACTTCCATATCGGTCTTTGACATATTCAGGAAAGAATCCGGATCTTTATCGACATCGAAGACCCACTCAGCACTGTCTTTGCTTTTGATGGGAGCTGTAGTCGAGATGATAGCGTTCGGGGTATTGATCTTGATCGCGATCCGCATCCCGGAGAGCATCGGAAGCATGGCTTTCATCTGCTCCGCGCCGGCGTCGCCGCCCATATCGTCATTATCCATTTTGGAAGAGACTACGTAATTGCCGTCGGCATTCTTGATGATTGTGACATTTTCGAAGACGGAGGTGTCTTCCAGCTTGGTGACATCTTTGAAGTCGAAATCGATATTCATATACTGCCAGCCATCTTCCTTCGTGGTCTTGACGCTATTCAGGGTTATTCCCTGATCTTTCATCGCCTCGAACTCTTTCTTGACTTCGTCTTCATTGAATTCGAACGGGTTATCATCGTCAGCTTCCGCTCCATCCTCCGATTGGCTCATCTGCTTCATGGCTTCCATCTGTTTGAGAGTCTGCTCGCTCATGCCATAGACGAACTTGACGTTTCCAGAGCCGTCTTTATTCAGGGTGATATCCTGCTCCATTTTGATGCATCCGGTGAGAGCGACAATCGCCACCAGACTAAATATCCAGATCCAATTTTTCATTACGTCCTCCTTTCTTGGCTGTTCCAGCCGGTTGACCTGTTCAAATCGGTGAAACCGATTATCATTTATCTTACTCCATAAACCTATTAGGATTATGAATATGATAAGGTACTGCGAGTTGAAACAGTGGTCAATTAAAATCTATAACATAATATGGGGGGAGCGTTCAGCTATCGGTACGGGAAAACTACTGCCCGCTGCCCAATCCTCCAATACCTACCTGGTGACCGGAATATCCCCAGTTGTCCCGAAATAAGCCCGGGTAACTCCCCGGATCGCCCACAACCCCGAGGAGTTCCGGAAGATCCCGATATCATCTGAGCCGTCTCCACCGTAATCGGCGGGGACAGGATCGTCGGTGTTCCCTCCGAAGTAACTTCTGGTCACACCCCGGATCGCCCAGAGTCCGGTTGCGGGGCGAAATACTCCCGCTTCCCAGGCGCCGTCTCCGTCATAGTCTCCGGGCGTAGTGGTATCGTTTGAGTTGCCGAAATATATCCGGGTCAGCGCTCTAATTGCCCAGAGGCCGGAAGTCTCCCTGAATATGCCGATCTCTCTGGTCCCGTCCCCATCATAGTCGCCGGGGATTGGCCAATCTCCGGAGGAGCCGAAGTAAATTCGGGTTAAACCCCGCAAAGCCCAGAGACTGCTGCTCTCCCGGAAGATCCCCGGAATGCAGGCGCTGGACGGGTTGGAGGAGAATGGTACCGGGATATCATCCGTGCTTCCGAAATAAACCCGGGTGACCCCTTTCACCGCCCAGAGTCCGGATGCGGACCGGAAGATGCCGATCTCCGTGCTCCCGTCTCCATCGTAGTCGCCCGGGACCGGAATATCGGAGGATGTGCCGAAGTAAGCCCGGGTAATTCCCCGGACCGCCCAGAGGCCGGAACTGCTTCTGAATATCGCGATATCGTCCGTCCCATCTCCGTTGTAGTCGCCGGAGTCGAGAACGAAATCCTCCGGTGTGGGAGCCGGGACCGGCAGGTTCGAAAAGGAGATCGTCCCCAGACTGGGGATAGTTTCACCTCCCAGTTCCGTCAGTACCGTCCAGTTGATACCACCGTCGGTTGTGTGCCGGATACTTCCACTCAAGCCGGACGTTATCGCCCAGGCCTCAAGGGAGTTTACGGCGCTGATTCCCATGGTATAGTAGCTTGAATTATGAGTTTCCCAGGTGGTTCCGCCGTCAGTGGACCGGGATATAGTTGTATCGCTGACGGCCCAGACCGTCGAACTGTCCACGGCGCAGATATTGTTGCCGTCCAGAGCGCCTTTTGTCTGTTCTATCCAGGTGCTTCCACCATCCGTAGTCTTGAGCACGAACCAGCCCATGCTGGTGTCATCCCCCCCGATCGCCCAGGCCGTCTCGGTGTCGATCGCGGAAATCCCCAGGATATGGTCGTATCCCGAAGTTGCGAAATCGCCGCCGCTTTGACGGGACCAGGAGAGGCCGGAGTCGGTGCTTTTGAGTATCGTGGCAAAGCCGTCTTTGGGACCTCCCGTCACCCAGACAGTAGCGCTGTCCGGGGCGTACACCCCCTGGAGGGGGATATCCTCATAGCCGGGAGGGATCCGGTTGGCCCAGGTCGCGCCCCCGTCACCGGTATGGAGGATCGTGCCGTCGCCCACGGCCCAGACGTGGTTCTCGTCCGAGGCATGGACTTTGATGAGATCAACATCCGGCACATCGGCCTGGGAGCCTTTTCGAACCCAGGTCGTGCCGCCGTCGGAGGTGTGATAGATGGTCGCGTATCCATCGGAGTATCCCACTACCCAGACGGTATAGGGATCGACGGTGCTCACGGCGCCCAGTGTCACGTCCGCGATCTGGCCGGCTCCCTGGCGCGTCCAGGTCTCCCCGCTGTCAATCGACCGGAGGATCGTTCCGTAGCCGTTCCAGGAATCGCCCACCGTCCAGCCGTAATAATAAGGTGCGGCTCCGGTGGTGTCCCCCCCCGCAAACAGGCTGCCGATCATTACCGTAGAAAAAACTATCAGAACTTTAAGTTGTCGAGCAGACATAGAAAACCTCCTTTAGTTTTCTCTCTCTGAATAGAGCTGATGCTATCGAGGAGAGAGCAGTATTTTTGACACCGCATCCATGATAGAGTATTTTCTTCGGTTTGTCGAGGGGAAGAGGATAAAAATAAAAGGCCCCGAGGGAAAATATCCTCGGGGCCTTTTATGGGCATGACCCCGATAAATCGGGGCAGGCTTTTGTCCCGGAGCGTGGTTGATCCGGGAGTTATTAAAGATCAGCTTCCGGACGGTTAGCGGCGGGCATCGGAAGATTAATTTGATAAAGGACTATGTGACTTGAACTCTGAGTTGCTTTCCCAATACCTTAGCGAATTTTTCCAGAGTGGACAGACGAATATCTTCAGCATGATTTTCAATCCTGGAGATCGCCGATTTTTGAGTATTTAGTTTTATAGCAACTTCTTCCTGGGTCAACCCGGCACTTTCCCGCGCTTGTTTCAATAGAACCCCGATTTTGAAATCGGCATAGCCGATATCGAAATTTTCCGCGAATTTCGGGTCCCGAGTTTTTCGGGCATTTATATATTTTCGCACATCACTCATCTCTTCTTCCTCCTCAGGTAATCTCTCTTTCTCTTCTCCGCCAGAGCAATAACTCTGGTGGGCGTTTTTTGGGTCTTCTTCTGGAAAGTATGGTTTAAAATGATCAATCTTGGTCCATCAAAAAACCCGAGCAATCGGAAGATATCTTTGCCGACCTGAACCCGGACTTCCCATATACCTTCGGTATTAACCAGTTTCTTGAAATATTGTGTCGGGACTCGATCCAGTTCTTCAACCAACTGTAAAACCCAGAGAACCTTTTTCGCCTGCTTTGCATTGAGCGAATCGAGGAATTTTTCGACCGGACATTTCCCCGAATCCATTCGATAGAAGATAATCGTTCTCATATCCTAAGTTAACATATATGTGAACTCAGGCAACAAAAAAATTTAGAAACGGCCTTGTTAAATAAAAAGCCCGGAGGGTTAATACCCTCCGGGCTTGCAAACGGGCATGACGGACATCCCAGAGCGTGGTTGATCTGGGATTTATTGAGGATTTCCATCAGAATAGTACAAAATGGACATGGCAAAATATATGTTGCATAATACTAATGAATCTCAATCTTATTGGAGATCTCCCCTCTTGTTTAAAATATTTCTTGCAAATTGCCTTCAAGGCAATTATTGTAAAATACTATGAAACGAGAAAAGAAAAAAATGGGGCAGTTGGAAATGCAGCTATTAGCATATTCCCAGTTCAAGAGAAAGGACATTATCAGGACAGGAGAAGTATTCCCTGCGCTTGGCATTACCGGTAAACAGGAGCGAGAGCTTCTCAGCCGGATGGCCAGGGCCGGTTTGATCGTACGACTCAAGCGTGGCCTATACCTAGTCCCCTCGCGAATGCCCGCAGGGGGAAGATGGGGTGTGAGTGAATACCTGCTTCTGCCTAAACTCATGTCCGAGTTTAATGGTTCATATCAACTCTGTGGTCCCACGGCATTTAATTATTATGGACTTTACGATCAGGTTCCCAACCAGGTTTATGTTTACAACAACTGTATTTCTGGAAGGCGGACCATAGCAGACATCGGGTTCGTATTTATCAAAGTTGCCGAAGATCGCCTGGGTGCAACAAAACAGATCAAAACTCCCGAGGGGTTTGCAGTCCCAATAGCTTCAAAAGCCCGGGCGCTCATTGATGCGGTGTATGACTGGCGGAGATTCAATACACTTCCGCAAGCTTATAAATGGATCGCTTCAAATCTGAGGGGAAAACCTGCTATCACCGATGAAATAATTGACTGTTCGCTCCGGTTCGGAAATCAGGCAACAATCCGAAGAATCGGATACCTTCTGGATCAATGCGGCACTCCGGAAAATATGTTAAAAAGGCTGAAACAAGCACTGCGTTCTTCTAAATCATTGGTCCCCTATAACCCCGGTAGTCCGGCAAGGGGAAGAATAAACCGGGATTGGGGTTTAATCGTTAATGAACCAACATTCATATAATCCGATTACATCTCATCAAGATCCCGAACTTTTTCGGGAATCCGTCTTATATACCGCGGGCGTTACCGGATTTAATGCATCATTGGTCGAAAAGGACTATTACTGCTCTGTTATCTTATCCTATCTGTATCATTCTGAAGAAAATCATCTCATATTTAAAGGGGGAACATGTCTCAGTAAAATTCACGGGGATTTTTACCGACTGAGCGAAGATCTTGATTTTACCATCTCAACCAAGCCCGGGTCTTCAAGAGCCGTCCGGAGTAAATCCGTGACACCGGAAAAGGTTGCGCTTGAAAAAATATCCCGGGATATTCCTGGCCTTAAGTTGGTGAATGAACTTACAGGGCATAATGAATCAAGGCAATACATCGCAGCCGTATCCTTCAACTCCGCGATAACGGATCAGTCAGCCATAATCAAGATTGAAATCGGACTCCGAGAATTGCTTCTGGTTAAGCCACTCGTAGCACCGGTTCGGACTCTATTGATAAATCCGTTTACTCGCAGATCGCCGATACCTGAATTCCGGGTTGTCTGTCTGTCGAGAGAAGAAGCCTATGCTGAGAAAATTCGCGCGGCTCTGACAAGAACGCCACCGGCCATACGTGATTATTACGATGTTTATTATGCAGTTCAAAATCTGGGATTAGATATGGGGGAAAGGCATTTAATGGAATTAGTGATGAAAAAGTTACATGTTTTCGGGAACAATCCCATAGACTTCTCGAAATCCAAGAGAGAGTTTCTTCGTGACCAGCAGGATACTCAGTTGAATTCCGTATTGAGGCGGGGGGACTATGAAACATTTGATCTCGATCAGGCATTTGGCTGCATTGCTGGTGTAGGCGCAAAACTTCTGGCGATGACCAAAGACATTATTTGATTTTCTTTCTGGTGCCTATCAACAGAAAAATCGCCGGGAAAAATCTCTCGAGTTTTCTTGGGGCCGATCTCGATCTTGATCGGGACAATACCATGGTGTTGTTGATTTGAAGAGAAAAAGGCCGTGGGGGAATTAATTCCCCCACGGCCTTTTACGGGCATGACGGACATCCCAGAGCGTGGTTGATCTGGGATTTCATGAAGATCGCCTTTCGGACGGTGAGGGACGGGCACCGGAAGATTTGTCCGGTTAACTGAACGCTATCAGAAAATCAGGTTATCTGCTAACCGGGATATCCCAGGAAGAGCCATAATAAGCTCGAGTGATCCCCTGTAGTGCCCATAAACCGGAATCCGATCGAAAAATCCCCGGGGTATTCAGGTTATTCCCCGCATAGTCAGCAGGTATCGGTTGATCCGAGCCGGTGCCGAAAGATATCCTGGTCAGACCCCGGATATGCCAGAGAGCGGGATAGTCTGGGTCGATAACATTTGTTTCCTCAAAGTAAGCCGGTTCCCAGGTGCCATCACCGTTATAATCGCCGGGGATAATGGCGACAGGAAGATAATCCTCCGCGAAATATAATCGGCTGATATCTCTTAAGGCCCACAAGCGGCTGCTTACCCTGAAGATCCCCAGGTCCAAACTCCCGTCACCGTCATAATCTCCCGGAACGGGGAGATCGCCGGACCCGCCGAAGTAAGTTCTGGAGATATCCTTAATCGCCCAAAGGCCATCCTTCTCGCGGAAAATTCCGATATCACCGGTTCCATCACCGTCATAGTCACCGTGAAGAGGCTGGCTCGAAGAAGACCCGAAATAGGTTCTGGTTATGTTCCTTATCGCCCAGAGACCGCAGTTACCGCGATAGAGCCCCATGTCGGTGAGACCGTCGCCGTCATAATCTCCGGGGAGGGGGAGATCGGCCGGTCCGCCGAAATAAGCCCGGGTTATTCCCCGGACCGACCAGAGGCCGGAGAGCGACCGGAAGATGGCGATATCGGAAGTCCCATCGCCGTTATAGTCCCCTGAGCCCGGGAGGAGATGTTTGACTTCGGGCTTGAAATAGGCTTCGGTGTTGCCGGCCAGGTCGATATACATATCAAGCACTTTCACAGGGTTGCCCGGAGAGAAATCCAGTTGGTTTAAATCCACATACCTGATATTTGGGTTATAGATGGTGCGCCAGTAAAATTTTCTGGCGGTATGATCGCGAACCGCCGTCCACCATGTTCCTCCGGCCCAGGAAGAAGGAGGACAGGAAACAGTCTGAATGATGTCAAAGGCGGAGCCCATAGCTTCATCAGGGGATGTCGGGATCAGGAGCGACTGAAGATTCCAGGCGGCCCGGACAAACCGAGAATCAGAGTTAAGATCCCCCGGCACCGGCAGGTTTCCTCCGAATCCCTCGTAATTCAGCAGGTTAGCCAGTTGTTCGGGGTAGGGGGGATCATTGGTTGCCACCGGTCGTTCCATCGGGTGATAAATATTCAGTATCCCATCGGTGTATTCCATCAGGGCGGAGTCTCCGGAGGCATCGTGCAGGATCAAGTGAAGTCCGAAGAAACTTAATGTGGTGGATACTCTGAAGGTGGGCGCCAGGGCTACTGCTTCCGCCACGGTCTGGCAGTTATCAAGGTAGTATTGCGCCCAGAGATCCAGGCTTAAGACAGGGCTGGCGCTTTGAGCGGGGTACTGGGATCCATCCAGCCATAACATACCGGCCGATAAGCCGTTCTCATTAATCCCGTCGACAAAGCTTATATTAATAAAATCAATGGAGACGCTTCCGTATTTAGAGGTCCAATTTAAGGGTATATCACCGGGCTGAAGGTCGGTGGACGCGCGATAGATGCCCCGGGGATTTATAACCACCTTAGCGTTGCCGCCACTGGGCCAATCCATGTTCCGGGCCGAGACCTTCTCACTGCCGGTATTGACAATAATATCCGTACAAGCCCTGGATTCTTCGTTGACGTTCAACAGACCAATGATAAATATCAGCGCTGATATATAAATATTTTTCATGGACTCGTCTCCTAAGATTGACTAACTCATTTCAATTTTTGGCCTCTTGTGGATTTACGGGTATACCCCCGATTGCATCGGGGCGGGTTCCCATCATAGAACACGGTTGATCTGGGATATTCTCAATATTTGTTACCGGAGAGTGAGGGATGGTCACCGTAAGATATATTTGATTAACGATTAGTTGACTTGAACTCTGAGTTGCTTTCCCAACACCTTAGCGAATTTTCCCAGAGTGGACAGACGGATATCCTCTGCGTGATTCTCAATTCTGGAAATCGCGGATTTTTGGGTATTCAACCTTTTGGCTACTTCTTCCTGGGTCAACCCGGCACTTTCCCGCGCCTGCTTCAATAAAACTCCGATCTTGAAATCAGCATAGCCGATATCGAAGTTTTCCGCAAATTGTGGGTCACGTGCTTTTCGGGTTTTTACGTATTTTCGAACGTCACTCATTTCTTCTTCCTCCTCAGGTAATCTCTCTTTCTCTTCTTAGCCAGAGCAATAACTCTGGCGGGTGTTTTTTGGGTCTTCTTCTGAAAAGCATGGTTTAAAACGATCAATCTGGATCCTTCAAAGAATCCGAGTAATCGGAAGATATCTTTGCCGACCTGAACCCGGACTTCCCAGATATCTTCAGTACTAACCAGTTTCTTGAAATATTGTGTCGGCACTCGATCCAGTTCTTCAACCAACTGTAAAACCCAGAGAACTTTCTTTGCCTGCTTTGGTTTGAGGGAATCGAGAAATTTTTCAACCGGACATTTTCCCGAATCCGTTCGATAGAAGATAATCGTTCTCATAGCCTAAGTTAACATATATGTGAACATAGGCAACGAAAAATTTAGAGACTGTCTTTCTGAATGAAAGGCCGGAGGGTTGATACCCTCCAGGCTTGCTAACGGGGACGACGGGTGTCCCAGAGCGTGGTTGATATGGGATTATTTGAAGATTTATTTCCGGACCGTGAGAGACGGGCATCGGAAACTTATTTCGATTTGAATGATTCAATTCTTCAAAGGAGTATTTAATCACAAATCAATGTGCCTATTTTTTTAATGACTTCAGAAAGCACGTTTTCGGACACTTTACAATAGAACGCCGCTTTCCTAACTCGCCAGTCAAGGCTCTTGACCTGGTCGGAAAGCACGACCCCATCGACCTTCAGCCCCTTCGTAATGTTAACTTCGAAAGGATACTTTTTAATCTTCGAAGTGATCGGACAGAAGATCGCCAAACCGACTTTCTTATTATAAAGAGCAGGTGAGATAACGAGAGCCGGTCGTCTTCCTGCCTGTTCATGTCCGGCCTGAGGAGTGAAAGTTAACCAGACCACGTCACCTCTGTCGGGAACGTAGCTCTTTTTCATTACCAGGACTCCCGACCGATGGGTTTGCCGGTTTTGACTTCGCCATGAACATTTTTCGGAGTGATCTGCCTTACAAGTTCTTTCAGATCAAAGACAGCTTTCATGGTCGGTTTTGCAACGATCTCTCCATTCGAAACAGCTATTTCGATCAAGGAGCCTTCCTTGATATGGGCATCCAGGGCAAGAACCTTAGGGATCCGCAGGGCAAGGCTGTTCCCCCATTTTTGAACTTTGGTTTGCATAGTAAACCTCCTTTAGTGTCTACAATGAAGATACGATATTCCTGAGGTTAATGCAAGAAGATTTTTAAATATGGGTAAAAAGAAAACTCCTCCGGGGAAATTCTTCCCCCGGAGGAGTCAACGGGGACGACGGGACTCGAACCCGCAACACCCGGATCGACAGTCCGGTACTCTAACCAATTGAGCTACGCCCCCAATCTATTATTTTGAATCAATTAATTTCTCGATAAGTTTTCTGTCCTTCCACCTTTTTATCTGTATTTCCCTCTTGAGAGCTTCGGTCTTGGTCTCAAAGCATTCTGTATAAACAATTTCCCAGGGACCCTTTAACCTTCTGGTGGTTTTGGATAATCCGCGATTGTGTCTACTCAGCCTATCCTTCAGATTTGATGTATATCCGGTATAATATTTTCCTGTAGTCTGACTCCTTAAAATATATACCCAGAACATAAGGCTACTGAATAAAACAATTTTTATAGAGGCAATCTTTTATCACTTAATACTAAATAAGCAAATAAAAAATTATGGGCGTTATCCCGGTTTCAACCGGGATGACATCTACGTTACCCTGGCAGGGATAAGGTTCGCGCTCTCCCGCTAGGCTGGCCCAAGAATCATAAGTATAATCCTGATTTTCTCTTCATGGGCGTTGCAGGATTTGAACCTGCGACATCTACCTTGTAAGGGTAGCGCTCTCCCGCTGAGCTAAACGCCCTATATATTTCTTGAGAAAAATAAAGGTGTAAAGTATCGCTAATTTAATATTCAGTCAAGAAGTTAGATGCCGGAGGAGTTGCAATAATCTTATGTTAATATTTTTCTTGGCCTTTCCTCTTTTGTCTTTGGTTCTGATGTGGTAATGTTAAAATTAAGAATATTAACTAAATCTCCACTATTAAGTAGTGTTAATGTAATCTACTTTAACTGAGTTTATATCGTAGGTGGTAATAAATGAATGTAAATAATCCAGAGAAAGATGGAAGCCCTGAAGTGGTTAACGGACCGCCAAAGAAAGTGGAGGAGTTACGGGAGCAGTTAAAGGCAAGCCGCGCTCTGGTGGAGAAATTGCGCAGAAATAGTGAGCAGTGCGTTAAGATTATAAATGAAGTCAAGGACGGGATCTTTGTCGAGACTATTCAGGGGAAGATACTTGATGTCAATAAGGCGGGTTGCCGGATGCTTGGTTTCAGCCGGGAAGAACTGCTCTCAATGCACGTAGGCACCCTGGTACCCCCCCAGATTGCCGCCGAACTCCCCGAGACTATTCAGGAAGAGACGATCCGGGAAGGGGTGTATATCGAGACCGTTAATGTGCGAAAAAACGGATCTCATATACCGGTTGAAGTAAGCAATACCCTGATAGAAATCGGAGGAGAGAAGAGAGTTGTCGCGATTCTTCATGATATATCCGGTAGAGTAGAGGCTCGGGAGAAGCTGTTGACGGCCTACGAGGATATGGAGAAGAAGGTTCGGGAAAGGACTGAAGAGCTGACGGAAGCGAATGAAAAACTGAAGCGGGAAATCCGTGAACGTGAACGGGCGGAGGAGACGCTTAGGGAGGAGCATAGGCTCTTCATGGGTGGACCCACCGTGATATTTAAATGGAGAGCGGAACCGGGTTGGCCGGTTGAGTATGTCTCGTTGAATGTGGAAAGCCAGTTTGGTTACCAACCGGATGACTTCATCTCCGGCCGGATTCTCTATGAATCGATAATTCACCCGGATGATAAGGCTCGGATCGCTCAAGAGGTTAAGAATTACAGTGAAGCGGGAGAAGTCTCCTATGAGCAGACTTATCGGATTGCCCATAGCCAGGGCCATTATTGCTGGGTCAATGACCGTACGGTAGTAACCAGAACTCCCGAAGGGAAGATATCTCATTATTACGGGTATCTCTTTGATATTACCCAGCGTAAACATGATGAAGATGAGCTGACAAAGCACCGGGATCATCTGGAGGAACTGGTCGAAAAACGGACCTCGGAATTGAATGCCATGGTTGACGCTATGGCACGCCGGGTTGTTCGGATGTCCGACCTTGAAGTGATGGTTGATGGATTGAAGAAACAGATTCGAGATGTGGGATTGACTCCGATCTGCGAGGCAGAGACTAAAACCGAAGAATGATGAAAGCTTTTGATCGTCCCCAATACAGCGCGCCCGCGATCATTCTTCTCCTGATCTGCTGTTTATTTCCTTTTAAATCAGTACTCCCGTTTGACCTCTCACCTGATGAGCAGCAATATCTTGATCAAAAAGCTGAGATTGTATTTATCAGCCAGACCAGTTATCCCCCCTTTGAATTCTTAGCCCCTTCCGATGAGCATACCGGGATCTGTGTCGAGCTGGCTCATTGGCTGGCGGCGGAACTCGGTTTCAAAGCCCGATTTCTCAACACATCTTTAAAGGAAGCCAAAGAAGCAGTTCTCACCGGCCGGGCTGATGTTTTAACCAGCCTCTTCTTCAGCGATCAGAGGGATAAGCAATTTGATTTTACCCAGAGACTATTCCAGGTCCCGGCTTCAATCTTTGTAGTGTCTGACCGCCCGGATATTAAAGATATCAATGATCTCCGGGGGAAGAGAATTGCCATGCAGGCTGGAGATTATGCCGGAGATTTCATGGCAGAGAAGGGGATTGAGTCCCGGATTATTTATACTAAGGATTTCGCGCAAGCAACCGATCTGGTGATTGAAGGCAAAGCCGACGCCGTTATCGGGGACGAACAGATTGTTCTATATTATCTCTATACAAACGGCCTGACCGATAAAGTTAAGCATGCGGGCCCACCGCTTTATATAGGCCAGAACTGCATGGCGACCCGGGAAGATGAGACCAGGCTGATTTCTATTCTTAACAAAGGGATCCAGCGGGCCAGGGAGACCGGCATACTGGATAAGATTCAGCAGAAATGGCTGGGCCATCCGCTTGCTCCTCCGGAATCACACCTGACCCGGTACCTCGCCTATATCGGCATAAGCGTGGCAATTCTGCTTCTTCTGGTCTTTCTGGTTTGGTTCTGGAATCTCCGGCTCAGGCGCATGGTCAACCGTCGGACCGAAGATCTCCAGTTGAGCGAGGCCAGATATAGAAGAATATTCGATAGAGTTCCCGATATTTACTTTGAGACTGGGCTGAACGGAGAGATTCTTGAGATCAGCCCCTCTGTAATCCAAAATTTAGGATATTCGCGCCGAGAACTGGTCGGGTCCAATGTAACTCGTTTATATGGCGATCCGGAGATCAGGAGTAAATTAATTGCCAATCTTCGCTCGGCCGGTCGGCTCGATGATTTTGAGTTTATACTAAAGGATAAGGATGGAAGAGATGTACCATGCTCGGTAAGTGCTATGCTGATCGAAGATCGGGGGAGGGGAGGGGAGGTAATCGTCGGCGCACTGCGGAACATCACCAATCGAAAAGAAATGGAACAAAGACTCTCCTATTTGTCACTGGCGATGGAGTGTCTGGGGGAGATGGTTATAGTTACCGATCTGGACCATATCATCACCTATGCCAATGCCGCGGTGGAGAAAATACTCGGTTATACCCAAAAAGAAATGGTGGGACATCCGGCCGCGGAATTTTTTGAAGGAATTGCAGGTAATGCTCCTGATCTCCGTGAATGGATCTGGTCGTCCTCAGAGAAGAAAGAAGATGTCTGGCGCGGTGAACTCTTTAACCGGAAAAAAGACGGAGGCATTGTTCGGATCTACCTGACGCTGGCCTGGCTGAGAGATGTCTCCGGTGATATTATCGGTACGGTAGGGGTCTCGATGGATATAACTAAACACCGGGAATTGGAGGATCAACTCCGTCACTCTCAGAAGCTGGGAGCGATCGGCACGCTGGCCGGGGGGATCGCTCATGACTTCAACAATCTCCTGGCCGGTGCTTTGGGTTATCTCTCGATTATTTCCGGCGACCTCCCCGAGGACAGCCCACTTCTCCCCGACCTTGCCGTAGTGGATAAGTTATTGTGGAGAGGCAGTGATCTGACCAGATCGCTTCTTGCCTTCTCCCGCAAGGGAGCCTATCAGCCTGCGCCTCTGCAGATTAACCGGGTTGTAAAAGAAGTATTGGCTCTGATTGAACGTACCGCTGGCAATAATATTGAACTTAAGAGCGAACTCTCTCCGGAAGTACCTCCGGTTTTTGCCGACCCCGGTCAGATTCATCAGGTGATTATGAATGTCTGTCTTAACGCGTGTGAGGCCATGCCTGACGGCGGTACACTTACCATAGTTACCGGAAAGGCCGAACTGGACCACCGTTTTTTTTACATCCATCCGGAGCTGAAGAAAGGTTCGTATGTCCATATCACCATTGCCGATACCGGTTGCGGGATCAAGGAAGAGATCCGAGAACGTATCCTGGAACCTTTCTTCAGTACCAAGGCAGACAAGATTGGAGTCGGCCTCGGCCTCTCCGTGGTATCGGGGATCGTGGAAAGGCATGGCGGCGCCATCCAAATTGAGAGTGAAGTCGGAAAGGGAAGTTGTTTTCGTATTTATCTGCCGGCTACTATAAAAAAGGAACTGGAAGTTTCAGCCGAGCCTGTTTGCGCCTCCGGGGGGAATGAGACGATATTGGTAGTGGATGACAATCCTGACTTCCGGGAGGTGATGAGGATCTATCTCCAGGGATTGGGCTATACTATAATCAGCGCTAAAAGCGGCGCCGAAGCTGTGGATATTCTTTCCGTCGGGGATAATGGAATTGATCTGGTTATTCTTGACATTATAATGAAGGGATTGAGCGGTGCGGATACTTTTTACCAATTGCGCAAGGTGAAACCGGATCTGCCGGTAATCCTCTGTACCGGCTATTCCCATAACTCCATTGTTGAGAAGTTGATGGCAGCCGGCGCTCGGGATTTTATTCAAAAGCCGTTCAAAATGAAGAGTTTGACCGAAAAGATTCGCAGGATACTGTCGTAATTTATATGAAACCAGGCAATGGAAACAATCCATTGGGATTTAAATCCCTGATAGAGAACTCTCTCGACGTTATTATGCGGTTCGATAGCGATCTCCGCCACCTCTATGTCAACCCCCGGGTTGGAGAGCAGACCGGTATACCTCCGGATCAATTTATCGGCAAAACCCACTCTGAACTTGGCTTTCCCTCAGACCTGGTGGATCTCTGGGAGAAAGCTCTGAAGAAGGTCTTCTCTACTGCCGCGCCCACCCGGATTGAATTCCAACTTCCCGGAGGAGTATGGATAGACTGGCTGATCGTCCCGGAACTTTCCCGTGAAGGTCGAGTAGAGACCGTTATCACCAGTGGCCGGGATATTACCGAAAAGAAAAAAGTGGAAAAAGCCCTGAAAGTGGTCCGCCAGGACCTGGAATCAAGGGTAGAAGAGAGGACCGCTGAACTGGCAAGAGCCAATCAGGAACTGCGGGCGGAGATATCAGATAAAAAAGAGGCGGAAGAAGCCCTGAGTCATTCTGAAGAGACACTCCGACTTATCGTTGAAGGTAGTCCCGGCTTCTTTTTTTACGTCTATGACATAGAAGGGAATATCATTTACATCAGCCCATCTGTCAGGTCCATCACCGGACGGTCTCCCGAAGAATGGAAGGCTCATTATACAACTTACCTGACCGATAATCCGATCAATAAAAAAGTTACAGATTACACTGATCGTACCCTCCGCGGTGAAAAAAGCAGGAGTAATTATCTGGCCGAGATTGAGCATGCCGATGGGCGCCGAATATTTCTCCGTCTCTATGATCGTCCCATTATCAAGGAAGGCGAAGTCGTGGGTATACAGGGGGTGGCTCATGATATAACCGAGCACCGCCGTAAAGAGCATGAATTGATCCGTCTCTCCAGTGCTTTAGCCGGGCTTGCCGAGACGGTGATCATCACTGATCTTGATCACAGGATTATTTATGCCAATCCCGCGGTCCTCGATCTGCTTGGATACCATCCCGAGGAGTTAATCGGGGAAGATTCTCGAAAAATGTTTGACGCGGTTCCGGGTAATCCCGCCGATCTGACTGAGCAGATCAGAGAAGATTCGGTAAACGGGGTTTGGCGTGGAGAAGTCTTCGACCGTAAGAAAGACGGGACCATTATCAGCGTATCTCTTACCATGACTGGCCTGAAGGACGAGGAAGGAAAGGATATCGGATGGGTTGGAATTTCCTCCGATATCACTGAGTGGAAGAAGGCGGAGGCTGAGCTGCGGTTCCTCAGTTCCATCACCCGGCAGGTTACCGATGCCATCGTTGTTACCGGTGATGATTTTAAGATAAACTATGTCAACCCAGCCGCCGAGAAGATGTACGGTTATACTGCGGACGAGTTGCTGGGAAAGACACCTGGAATATTTAACGTCGATCCGAAGAAGGATAAGATCCAGAAGGAGATCTATAGTACTATTTCCACCTCCAGATCCTGGCAGGGTGTTATTCTCAATAAGCGCCAGGACGGCAGCACGTTTTTCTGTGAATGTAAGATATCTCCCCTTATCGACCCCCGGGGTGAGATTATGTCATATATCGGGATTATGCGGGATGTTACCCGCCAGCGGCAACTGGAAGAACAGCTGCGCCATGCTCAGAAGATGGAGGCGATTGGAACTCTGGCGGGAGGCATTGCTCATGATTTTAACAATATTCTGGCCGGGATCACCGGTTACGCGTTTCTGGCTAAACAGAGGCTGAAGAGAACCAACCCTATCTTCTCAAATCTGGCTTCTATCGAGAAGCTCTCCCGCCGGGGAAGTGAACTCACCAAGGCTCTTTTGGCTTTCTCCCGCCGGGGGGAATATAAGCCGGTTCCGGTGAATATAAACCGTATAGTGGAAGAAGTGTTGGAGATGATTAAACGAACCAGGGCCGGCCAGATCGAAATAAAGGTAATGTTGGAGAAGAAACTTCCCAATATAGCCGGGGATGAGGGATTGCTTCACCAGGTTTTACTTAATCTCTGTATCAATGCCTGTGATGCCATGCCTGAAGGAGGGGTTCTTGCCCTGAAGACCGGCTGGTGTTCATCGGACGAAATAGTCTCCCCGCTTTTAGCGGGAGCCGGAGTAGGGGACTTGGTTAAGATTAAGATATCCGATACCGGCATCGGTATGGACACGGCTACGAAATCCCGAATATTCGAACCTTTCTTCACTACCAAGGACGATAAGACCGGGACGGGACTCGGCCTTTCGATTGTAAATGGAATAGTGGAGAAGCATGGGGGCTGGATCGAGGTCGCGAGTACCCCGGGGGTGGGTAGTGAGTTCACTCTTTATTTTCCCACTACCTTTGAATTAGAGAGTGAGCCGGGTGAATCGGGGGATATCAGCACGCATGGCGGAGAGAGTATTCTAATTGTTGATGATGACGATGATTTCCGAAAAGTTACCTGTAAAGCTATGGAGTATTTCGGTTATTCGGTGATAGAAGCTTCCAGTGGGGAGGAGTCTTTAAGCATATTAAAGAAAGGTATTATCCAGGTAGATCTTATTCTACTTGATATTGTGATGGAAGGGATGGGAGGCGCGGCTACTCTGCGTTGGATCCATGAGAATTATCCCGGAATACCGATTATCGTCATCTCCGGCTATACCCTTGATCATACCTCCAGGCAATTAATAGAATCCGGTGCCCGGGAATTTATTTCCAAGCCATTTGAGTATAATGATCTCGCGGTAATTATCAGAGAGATTCTGGATGGAGATAGTTAAACGTTGAAACTGTTAAAATATTCTAAAAACACAATTATCCAAGGCAAACTTCATATATGAAAAATACTGATACTTCTAATCCATTTTTGCTTTCCCGTCGAATCAGAAAATACTACGACTTCATCGAGAAAGCAGATGATGCCCTGGATTCCGGTCAACTTCTGGCTGAGAGGATAAACAATCGCCGTGAAGCTACAATCCGACCCGAACAGTCGGTTCGGGCGGGGCAGATAGACGCTATCGGATTGATTGATAAGATTTTTCATTATTTATCGGATCATTATCATCAGACCCATGATCGGGAGAAGGCGCCGGGCTTAACTGAAGAGTTGGAAGAGAAACTCGGGAGTGAATCCCTCAGTCAATCTCAGGATATTTTTATTAATAGCATGCCCGGTCTGGAGCTTGAACCGGATACTACGTTTGGGCCCGATCATATGGCAAACGCCTCCGCGGGGCATATGGATCAGATCCGGGTTCCCGATGAGATGATGCTGTTCGACATAGCTAACCGCAACCCGGCCTTCCATCCGTTGGCGGAGTTATTCGATGATAAGAAGGTCAAAGATATGACATCTTATCCTGAAGTGCTGACATGTCTCCGGGAGTATTATGAGACCAGGCCTCCCCTTGGTTCTGAGGAAGAGTCTTTACCGGTCTTTCTCCAGGCTCCGATCCGTGCCGCGCCGGACTCTTTATCAGGACAGTTGATGTATATTCGGAAGAATTGGGAGCACCTATTGAGTCCGGAGTTGTTACAGTCTCTTCTTTTAACTCAGGATGTTATCAGTGAGGAGGAGAAGCTTCGACTGGCCGGTTCCGGACCGGTATCGGGTCCTGTCTGGACAGCTGATATCGGAGGTGATGGTTCAGGTGATGAGTACAGAGATGGTTATGGTTCCCGGGAAGCGATGGAGAACTTCAGTCCCGACCTGGACTGGATGCCGCGGGTAGTGTTGATGGTCAAGAATTCCTATGTCTGGCTCGATCAACTATCCAGGCGGTATCGGCGCCGGATTTCCCGGCTTGACCAGATCCCGGATGAGGAGCTTGACCGTCTGGCCCGCTGGGGTTTTACCGGATTCTGGTTGATCGGAATATGGGAGCGGAGTCCCGCTTCCCGTGAGATAAAAAGGAGATGCGGCAATCCCGACGCCGACGCGTCGGCATATTCCCTTTATGACTATGTTATCTCCGCTGATCTGGGCGGTCAGTCAGCGCTCAATAATCTCAAGCGTCGGGCATGGCAGCGGGGGATCCGGCTCTCCAGTGACATGGTCCCCAATCATGTGGGGATATATTCCAAGTGGGTGATCAATCACCCTGATTGGTTCATCCAATCGCCGCGATCACCTTTCCCCGGATATCGATTTACCGGCCCGAATCTTTCGGAAGATTCCAGGGTGGAGATTTATCTGGAAGACGGATACTGGAGTCGTTCCGACGCGGCGGTAGTCTTCAAGCGGGTGGATCGGGAGACCGGCGAAGTCCGTTATCTATATCACGGTAATGACGGAACCAGTATGCCCTGGAATGATACCGCACAGCTTGATTTTCTCAAAAGCGAAGTAAGAGAAGCCGTAGTTCAGACCATCCTCCACGTTGCCAGATCATTTCCCATTATAAGGTTCGACGCGGCTATGGTCCTTACCAAGCAGCATTTTCAGAGGCTATGGTATCCTCCTCCCGGAGAAGGAGGAGCGATCCCTTCCCGTGCCGGTCGCGGCGTTTCCCGGGAGGAATTTAACCGGCTCTTCCCCCGGGAATTCTGGCGGGAGGTGGTAAACCGGGTGGCCAGGGAAATCCCTGAGACATTGCTCCTGGCTGAAGCATTCTGGATGCTGGAAGGTTACTTTGTCAGGACATTGGGGATGCATCGGGTTTATAACAGCGCTTTTATGAATATGCTCAAGATGGAGATGAATGATCAGTACCGGCAGGTTATTAAGGAGATACTGGAGTTCGATCCCCAGATATTGAAGCGATTCGTCAACTTTATGAGTAATCCCGACGAGGCGACAGCGGTCGCCCAGTTCGGAACCGGGGATAAATATTTTGGTGTCTGCACCATGATGGCAACGATGCCGGGTCTTCCTCTATTCGGACACGGCCAGATCGAAGGTCTGACCGAAAAGTACGGGATGGAGTATCACAAAGCTTACTGGGATGAGCCGATCGATGAATACCTGGTTAAGCGCCACGAAGAAGAGATATTCCCCCTGATGAAGAAACGGCATCTATTCAGTGATGTGACCAACTTTTACCTCTATGACTTCTACCTGGACAACGGCTCCGTTAATGAGGATGTATTCGCTTACTCCAACCGATATGAGAATGAGAGATCCCTGATTGTCTATAATAACCGCTTCTGCAATACCAATGGCTGGATCCGCCTCTCGGCTTCCCGGGTTGAGACGGGGAGAGGAGGACGGAAGAAGCAGGTTCAGGTTGATATCTCCCGGGGACTGGATTTAAGGACCGCCGATGATGATTACACAATCTTCAAGGATCTCCGCTCCGGGCTGGAATATATCCGCTCCAGCCGGGAGATCAGGGAGAAAGGATTATATTTCATGTTACGCGCGTATCAGACCCACGTTCTGGCCGACATCCGGGAGGTGCGCGATGATGAAAAAGGATTTCTGGCCACCCTCTGCGACTCTTTAAATGGGAGAGGGGTGGATAATATCAATGACGCGTTGAAGAAGGTCCACTTCGCGCCCCTCTATCAGGCTCTCCATGCGATCTTTAACTCGGAAGTATTTCTTCGGCTGCTGGTTCTGCCTACTGAAGCCGATTCCCTGGAAGCTTTGTCAGGGGCAGTGGCGGAATTGACCGGTAAAGCTTTGAAGAAACTCCTGGAAGAATCTCTGGCCCTGAGAGGGAAACCCCGTGAGATAACCGGTCTGATTGATAATCAGTTAAAATATGAGACGGCGATCTCTATGCTGGTTCCAGGTAGCCGGCTTCCGGCGTGGATTAGTTCACGGTACAGCCGCCCTACAATGAGATATCTCACCTCCCGGATTCCGGACCGATTTGAAAAGAACCCGGTTTTCTTTCGGATTACCATGACCTGGGGCATCCTTCGGACTATGGGAGAAGCTATAGGCTCCGGAGACGGGCCTGTCCATGGCAATCTCTGGATGCGGGAATGGTTTATGGGGGAGCAGGTTATGAAATATTTCCAGGAGCTCGATTGTGACTGGTCCTCGGCAAGGAGAGATCTGAGCCTGATATCCATAATCCTCCGTCATGCGCATCGGATGAAGGAAGTTAAAACCAGGAATCATCTCTATCGGTTGGAGCCGATCTTCAAAGACAGTGAAGTCCGTCGGTTCCTTCTCTATAACTGGGATAACCGTGTTCTCTGGTTTAACCGGGAACGGTTGGAGGAGTTGCTCTACTGGTTGGTCAGTGTCGCGACTATAAGCCGCTCGGTTGATAACTGGGAGATGCCGGATTCTTCTTCCGCTTCTCTCGATGAGGAGGCTTCAGGGGAGAATCCCGACGCGATGAAGTCATCTCCCCGGATCAAAGGCCTGGTCTATTATCGCGCTGCCGGAACGATAATGGACCTGGCGGAGCGTTCGGGTTATAGGGTGAAGGATTTCAGAAAACTCCTCTCCCAGCAGCCCCGAAAGCGGAAGCGCCGGAAGAAGAAGGCAGTTGTCAGTAAAGATATTACTGAAAATCACAAAAAACAAATCCCAAATAACAAATAAATTCCAAATCACAAATTTCAAATCACAAATTCGCCTAGCGGACCTTGGCAGGCGAAGGCGCACCACCAAATAGCCTAGAATCTGCAATGGGGGTGAGAGTACCTCCATCTATTTGGGTAATTAGTTTGTAATTTTGATCATTGTGATTTGGAATTTATTTGTTGTTTGGTGCTTGTAATTTGGGGGTTTTATTATTCCTGCTCGAAACGAAGTAATAAATATGATTATTTATTCCCCAAAAAATTAATGAGAACCAGATATACTTAGATGCGTAAATTAATATTGTTGAGTATCACGATTTATTTCTTGCTTTTCATCCTCCCCCTGCCCGCGACCGGGCAGGCCGATTATCTGGAGATTCACTTCTTCGGTTCCAGGACCTGCGCGGAGTGCCTGGAGATCAAGGAGACTATCCTTAAACCTCTGGCCGCGGAGTTTCCGGAAAGTATCGATCTCCATCTATATGATATTGAAGACCCGGAGTCCTTCCTGTTGATGGTGACTATGGAGGAACTTCATGGGATTACCGACCCATCTCCTCAGGAACTGTTTCTCCCCGGCGCCTACCTGGCCGGCGCGGACGATATCATGGCTTCCGGGGAATCCCTGATCAGGGAATATTTGGCCGATCCCTCCAGATGGGAAGTACTCTCTCTCCCTGACAATAAATCTTCCACCGAGTACGAGAATAATCTAAAGGTGCGTTTTGATAACTTCACTTTTGTAAGCGTAATGATTGCCGGCCTGGTGGATGGGGTTAATCCCTGCGCCATCGCCACCATGATCTTCCTGGTCTCCTTCCTCGCTCATCAGAAGCGCGACCCAACTCAGATAATTATCATCGGCATGACCTTTACCATTACCGTATATATTACATATCTACTACTGGGCCTGGGGGCTTTTAAAATAATCACCGGGCTGGAGGAATACCGCTTGATCTCCATCCTTATCCGCTGGTCGGCGGTTGCGGCGGCGGCAATAGTCGGGATCATAAGTCTTCGGGACGCGTGGGCGTATAAAAAAAGCGGCGCCACAGGTGATATTATTCTTCAGATGCCGCGATCGGTAAAGATTCGGATGCATAAAATGATCTCAGGTCACCTCCGCGGCCGCCATATTATCTTTGGGGCTTTTGTCACCGGTTTTCTGGTTACTCTCTTTGAAGCCGTATGTACCGGGCAGGTTTATCTCCCCACCATTATTCTGATGACCAGGAGCGCGGAATCCAATCTGACCGGATGGTTGTATCTGCTGTTTTACAATTTTCTCTTTGTGCTGCCTCTTCTGATCGTAATGATTGCCGCGTATTTCGGTTTAACCTGGCATACCATGGCTAATACCACCCAGAGACATCTTTTTCTTTTAAAAATATTATTAGGCTGTGTTATGGTTGGCTTGGCCTTTTTTCTGGCGTTGGCCTGAGAATGGCCAGTAAGCGGTAAGCAGTGAGTAGTGAGAAACTGATCAGTCAGATCAGTCCGATCCGACCGATCCTTCGGATCAATAAAAAAGGAGAAAATAGAATGACTGAGCAAAACTACGATCAGGAATTAGCAGCCATTATCGATCACACCCTCTTAGATCCGGAAGCGACAAAAGAAGACTTCGACAAGCTGGTCGAGGAGGCCAAAGAGTATCATTTTCGTTCAGTCTGTGTCCATTCGAGCAATGTTGAATATGTTGCCGGGTTACTGAAAGGATCAGATGTGATCCCGATTGCGGTCGTCGGCTTTCCTCACGGTCAGATGACAGCTGTCGCCAAGGCGTTCGAAGCCCATGACGCTATCGTCAATAGAGGGGCACAGGAGATCGATATGGTGATCAATATCAGTGCGCTCAAAAGCAAGCATTACAGTATGGTCCTCGACGATATCCAGCAGGTAGTGCGGGCCTGTGAAGGCAAACCCGTCAAGGTGATATTGGAGACCGCCAGTCTGACCGAGATTGAGAAAATCTGCGGCTGTTGCCTGGCCAAAGCTGCCGGCGCACGGTTTATCAAGACCTCGACCGGGACCGTGGATGGAGGAGCGACGGTGGAAGATATAAGACTGATTCGGGAGGTTGTCGGCGAAGAACTCCTGATCAAGGCCAGCGGGGGGGTAAAGACGCGGGAGTTCGCCCACCAGTTGATGGAAGCCGGTGCCACCCGGGTTGGGACCAGTCACTCGGTGGAGTTAGTTTCAGGAGAATCATTTTCAGGAGGGTATTAGATAGGCCATACTTGAGAAGATATTGGTTTGTGTGGCAAAATATTCTCCAATATTCCGTTATTACAGGCATAAATCACAAATCCCAAGCACCAAATAACAAATAAATTCCAAATAACAATAACCAAAATTCCAAACAAATCACCAAAACGGAGGGAGTTGTTCTTAACCACATTGTAAAGCCTATACTATTATGGAGGCGCCTTCGAAAGCCTAGTATCCGCCAGGCGGGTTTGTGATTTTGTATTTGTTATTTGGAATTTATTTGTTATTTGAGATTTGTTATTTGGAATTTTATAAGTGTAATAATATTTAATTTGTACCTACACAAAATGACTGAGAACCAACAAATCATATTTGGGTAAATTAGTAGAATTGCCCCCCCAAAAACACATGTGAGCCACAAATATAAAGAACGGTTTAGTCGGAACCAGACGACCTTCATCTATCTCATCCTGATTCTTCTCTCCGCATTGGCGATCAGGATAATCGGTCTTCGGTTCGGATTTCCTTATCTACTCCATCCCGATGAAGTTACGGCAGTCAAGCGGGCGATTCTCTTCTTCCGGGATGGATTGAATCCCCGCTGGTTCGGGATGCCGTCATTATATCTTTATCTGCTCCATTTCTCCTACCTGATCTACTATAAGGCAGAAGTTCTGCTGGGGATTTCTCAAGTTCTCCCACATCTCCAATCAGAACTGATCCCATTCTATTTCATAGGCCGTATATGGTCGGCTCTTCTCGGTTCCGGTACTGTCATAGTTGTATATCTGACAGGAAAAAGGCTATACTCTACCATTACGGCTCTGGGAGCCTCCTTCCTGATTGCCGTACTTCCATTGCATCTTCTTCACTCTCATTACGCCACCGTTGATGTCCCGGTTACCTTTTTGATAACCCTCTCTTTTTTCTTCTCCGCCACCCTTCTCAGAGAGAGACGCCTCAAGTACTACCTGCTGGCTGGCATCGCCGCCGGTCTGGCCAGTGCGACGAAATATAATGGGATATTCACCATTTTTCCTATCCTGGCCGCTCATTTTCTCAGGGAGAGGGGAGGGGAGAAGAATATCATCCATCGGATTGGAGATCCCTTTTTGCTCCTGGGATTGGTGCTGTCCGCGATCGCTTTCGTGCTAGCGACTCCCTATTCGATAATAGAGTTAAGCCGTTTCCTTCAGGATATCGGAACTCAATCATATTATCTTATCAACAGCGGCCATGGCCCGATATTTATCGGCACTAAACCGGGTGCTATCTATCAGCTTCGTTATACGCTTTTTTACGCCGGTGGACCGGTCTTCTGGGTAATGGCGTTGGCCGGCCTCATATACGCGCTTAGGTGTCGGCAGAAAGCTGATTGGCTGATTCTCTCCTGGGTGATTCCATATTTCATTCTCATCTCGATCCCGGTTGTAAAGTTTTCTCGTTTCTTTATCCCCATGCTCCCGTTTTTCTCTATCTGGGCTGGTCGGCTCCTGGAGGTACAATTTAAGCGTCCTCTGATATCCCGTCTCTATCGCGCCGTATGGAGTGTGGCTGTCTTCTGGCTTCTTCTCCAGGCTGTGGCTTTTACCGGTGTTCTGGCCCGCACCGATCCCCGGCTCGAGGCTAAGATATGGCTGGAAGCGAATCTTCCCCGTCCCTGCCGGATTGGCTTGATAAGGACGGAGACCGGTCTCATCTTCCTTGACGACCCTCCTCTGGACCGTAATCTGCCCGGATTGGTGGTGGAGCAGTATAAAAGGTTGCTCCCGGCGCTTGAGCGCCGGCCGCAATACATCATCGCCACCGACTTCGATTACCGCCAGATACTCCGATTGAAGGAGCTTTACGATCAAAAACGGTGCGATCGCTGGAATGATTTTCTGGCGGGAAATCTGGGCTATAAAAAGATTAAAGAGTTCAACTCTGATCCCCGCTTGCTATGGTTCAGCTTCGGAGGATCATTCCCTCCCCATGATATGATCTATAACCGCCCCCGGATCAGTGTGTTTCAGCGTGAATAAGGTGTATTTTGGGATGTAACTCCAGCATCGTTCTGTGATAATATAAAGATGCTCTAAATTCTTGAAATTTGTCCGAGCAAAGCAATGGCTAAGTTCCGTGGTATCACCCCGCACATAATCCTTATGCGCGGGACTTGTAGTATCAGAATGCCTGCGGCATTCTTTGTAGTAATTGTGGGATCGCTGCGCTTTGATTCTTTTCTTTTAACAAGTCCCGCATACTTGCGGGACGGTACAACATTTCCCACAAGGCGAAGCCGATACTCCAAGCTTCCCGATAAAGTCGGGAAGTGATCCTACATAAATTTGTGAATGAAGTGAGCTAATTTATATTATGTATGAGTTCAAATCCGACAAAAAATAAGCAGGAGTGGCGATCAGAACTAATCTCTTTCCTTCGCGAAATCATTG
>Ga0180435_10000675_pt1 | contig 36061 bp, 28 predicted proteins | sample SS_ome_3_FD_132467 | JGI IMG/M metagenome (GOLD analysis project Ga0180435, IMG submission 132467) | Hypersaline lake sediment archaeal communities from the Salton Sea, California, USA - SS_3_S_1 metaG | ecosystem: Environmental > Aquatic > Non-marine Saline and Alkaline > Hypersaline >... | reverse complement strand
TACTCGTAGCCCTTGGTGTTCTCGAAATGCGAACTCTGCATCTCGTAGTGCTTCACCACCGACTGCCAGTAACCGACGATGTACTCGCGCGCCATTTCCTCGGCACGGCCGGCGTCCTTGTCACAGCACACCCAGCCGGCCACGTAGGGCGGTGGCGCGTCGACGCCGTGCACCTGGCGGAAGATGCCGCTGTAGTCGGCGAGATCCTGGGCGTGTTCTTCCCACGGCTTCTGCGGAATGATGAGGATGCCGACGCCGAGCTTGGCCATCAGCGCACACGACTCGGGCGAGACCGAGGCGGCATAGGTGCGATTCTTGAAGCTGCGGAACGGCTCCGGGCGGATGCGCGCGCGCGGCTGCTTGATGAACTTGCCGTCGTACTCGCAGTAGCCGTTCTCGAGCCCGGTCAGCACCATCTCGGCGGATTCGACGAAGCGCTCGCGGGACTCGTTCATATCGACCTTGAACGCTTCGAACTCGACGCGGCCGAGACCGCGGCCGATGCCGAAGATGACGCGGCCGTCGCTCATGCAGTCGAGCATGGAAATCTTCTCGGCGACGCGCATGGGGTCGTTCCAGGGCAGCACCACGACCATGGTGCCGAGCTTGATCTTCTTGCTGTGACCACCGACCGCGGCCAGGAACTGCACCGGGTCGGGCGTCATGGTGTAGTCGGTGAAGTGATGCTCCACGCCCCACACGGATTCGTAGCCGAGCCCCTCGGCGGCGAAGGCCAGGGCCATGTCCTGCTGGTAGATGGAGTAGTCGCTGACGCCATCGGCGTTCTGCGGATTCTGAAATATCGATGCCATGCCGACGTGCATGTGATGGAACCTCCTCGATTCGGACCTGAGTCGACGCAGCACGGCTGTGCGGACTGCGCTTGATCTGTGTCAACTATAGGCAGGCACCGGTTGACAGGTGAGCGGCGGTGCTGTCATTTTTTAGGCATTTCGTGTCACAAACGGCCTGACATGTCAGCGATCGCCCAGCTTCCCATGCCCAATACCTACGTCAAGCTGATGGCGCAGGCGTCGTCCGATCCGGCCCGTTTGCTCGCCGGCAGCGGCCTCGATCTGACCGAGGTGCTTGAAGGCGATGGCGCGATCGCGGTATGGCAGCAGCTCGTCTGCGCCCGCAACTCGGCGGCCATGATGACGCGGCCGGACTGGCACCTGGCCTGGGTCCTGCGCGTCGCCGAGCGCTTCCACGGCCCGATCACGGCCGCCTGGCTGTCGGCACCGACGCTCGGCGACGGCCTCGACGTGTTCATCCGCTACGTGCCGACGCGCATCCCCTACCTGCGCTGGAGCACGCGCAGCAGCGGCGACGCCTGGGAGGTCGAGCTGCGCGTGCTGATGGACCTCGGCGATATCGGCCCGCTGCTCATGGAAGTCCCGCTGCTCACGCTCGGCGCCTATATGCGCACGCTGCAGGGTGACCGGCTGGACGCCGTGCGCTTCGAGTTCCCGCATGCCCCGCTGACCGCCATCGCCGACTACCAGCGTGTCTTTCCCGCCGCCTTCGCGTTCAGCGCGCGGCGCGCGGCGATGATCATGCCGTCCCGCTACCGCGCGCTGCCCAACCCGGGATACGACGACGTCCTGTGGACCACCGCGCTGCGACGCTGCGAGGCCTCGGCGCAGGAGCATGCCGGCGCGGCGCTGATCAGCCAGGTCATCGAAGCGCTGCACGACAGCCTGGAACACCCCTGGGGTGGACGCACGCCGCCGACCCTGGCCGAGATGGCCGCTCACCTGCACGTCTCGCTGAGCACGCTCAACCGCCGCCTGCGCGGCGCCGCGACCAGCTACCAGGCGCTGGTCGACGACGTCCGCCGCCAGCGTGCGCGCGAGCTGCTCGCCAATCCGCGCCAGCGGGTCGGCGACATCGCCGCGGCGCTGGGCTTTCTCGATCCGACCAGCTTCGTGCGCTCGTTCCGCCGCTGGTACGGCACCACGCCAGGCCGCTACCGGCGCGAACTCGCCGCCGGCCGCCGCTGAGCGAGCAGGCCGGGCGGCGCGCGCGCACGACCTACTAACCCGCTATTCGCTGCCGTCCACCCATTCCTGGTTGAGCAGCTTCATGCGCGTGGTCACAGTGAGCAGGAACGCGGTCGACCAGGCGAAGAGAATCCAGCCGTTGGTCGATTCGATCGCCGAGAGCAGGCGCCAGTCCGGCGACATCACCAGGTCACCGAAGCCGACGGTGGTGTAGGACGAGACCGAGAAATACAGCGCGGCTTCGAAGCTCGAGAACTCGTCGAGCCACATGTAGACGATGGCGTAGCACCACATCTCGAGCGTATGCAGCGCGAAAATACCCAGCACCACGATGAGCAGCACGAAAGCCTGGCGCCCACGGCTGGCGAGCGGGCGCAGCCGGGCGCGATGCCGGTGCATGAGGTGGTTCAGGTAGAGCAGCCCCCAGAAGTGGATGAGCACGGTGAGGATGCTCATCCCCGTACCGAGCGCAAGGTTGGCGAAAAGGTTGGAGAAGTCAGTGCTCATGGGTGGCGCGATGCGGCAGGCGGGATGCCGATTGTCGCGCGCCGGACGGACGAGGTGAATGGCCGCGATCAAATTGGCGCGTCGCGGCATGCGTGCGAGAATCCCTGGCATGTCAGCACCCGTCAGCGGAACCCCGTGATGCGCCGGCCCGCGCGCCCGCGCTCGGGCGGCGCCGCGCTCGTCCGCGCCGCCAGCGCCGCGCTCGTCCTCGCGCTCGTCCTGACGCTGGCATGGGCCGCACGCCGGCCGTCGCCCGAGACGGACCAACCCTACGCCCGCTGGCGCAACGGCGTGATCGTGCATGTGCGCAACTGCGAGGCACCGCGCGGCGACGAGGCCCTGCTCAAGTGCGCGGCGCTCGCCTGCGCGCGCCGCGTCACCCAACAACTGACCAATCCGCAGCAGGCCAAGCTGGCCCTGAGTTCCTATGCCCGTACCGGTGACGGCGAGACCATCGAGATCCGCGGCACCCTCGACCAGTACCTGCGCGCGCCGACCCTGCCGACCGGCTTCATCTGCCGCACGCGCGATTACCGGCGTGCCGAGCCCGAGTTCGAGTTCGGGCGCCGCCAAGCGATGGGTTCCCTCTGACGGCCGCGGCACTTGAATCCCGCCCGTCCGCTCTACCCGCGCCCGCTGTTCCGTCACTGCCCGCGCTGCGCCCGCGAGGCCGGCAGCGGCGACGACGGCCGGCGCTTCGTCTGCCCGCACTGCGACTTCCGTTACTACCACAACGTCGCCGCCGCGGTTGCCGCGGTGGTCGTGCACGACGGCGCACTGCTGATCACGCATCGCGCGCACGCTCCCGCCTTGGGCACGCTCGATCTGCCGGGCGGCTTCGTCGACCCGGGCGAAGCGCCGCAGGACGCGCTGGCACGCGAGCTCGCCGAGGAGCTCGGCTGGGCCACCCTGCCGGCGCCGCTGGTGTTCCATCACGGCGCGCCCAATCACTACGAGTACGCCGGCGTGCGCTACGCGACCTGCGACCTGTTCTTCCGCCTGGACCCCGCGACGCGCCCGCCGCTCGCGCCCGCCGACGACGTCGCCCATGCCGAGTGGCGCGCGCTCGATACCCTCGAGCCCGCCGCGTTCGGCATGGCCTCGGTGCGCGAGGTCGTCTCGCGTCTGCGCCCGATGCCTGGAACTTGAGGTCGGCGACACGGTCGGGGACACTGTGCGCCCTTCGTCACAACCCTGTCCATGGAGTCCATCGATGCTCAAATCACGCCTGCGTGACCTGGCCGCTCTCGTCCTCGCCGGCGCTGCCGTCGCCGTGCATGCTGCGGGTCCGTCACCGGCGCCCGAGGGTGCCGAACTCTATTTCATCGCGCCCAACAACGGCGCGCACGTGAAGAGCCCGGTGCGCGTGCAGTTCGGTCTGCGCGGCATGGGCGTCGCCCCGGCCGGCGTCGAAGTGCCGAACACCGGCCACCACCACCTGCTGATCAACGCCGACCCGATGCCCGACATGACCCAGCCGCTGCCGAGCAGTGACGCGGTGCGCCACTTCGGCAAGGGCCAGACCGAGACCGAGGTCGCGCTCGAACCGGGCACCTACACGCTTCAACTCGTGCTCGGCAACGCCCGGCACGTGCCGTTCGACCCGCCGATCACGTCCGGCACCATCACGATCACGGTCGAACCCTGAGGCGTACGCGGGCCTCGCCCCGCGTCGCCGCGCTCACAGCGTGGCGACGAAGTCGTCGAGCAGCGCCAGCACCGTATCGGTCTGCTCGGCGTGCGGGGCATGGCCGCAGTCCGCGAGATCGACGCGGCGCGCGCCGGCCAGCGCCGCGATGCGCTCGGCGTGCACGGGCGTGTTGTACGGATCGTTGTTGCCGCGGATGCACAGCACCGGCACGGTGCTCGCGGCGACCGCGTCGCAGATGTCCCAACAACGAAAACCGGGATCGAGCCAGGCATCGCACCAGCCGCGGAAAGCACGATCGACGTTGTCGCCGTGGTAGCGCGCGAGGCGCTCGCGCAGGCCGTGCTCGCGAAACGCCCGGTCGGCGGCGGCGATGGTGCGCAGGGTCTTGTCCTCGGTAAGCACGTGCGGCGCCATCACCGCCACGCCGCGTACGCGCGGATCGGCCACGCGGCCGGCGTAGACCAGCGCGATGGAGGCGCCGTCGCTGTGTCCGATCAGCACGCACTCGCCGATCCCGGCGGCGTCGAGCAGCGGCCCGAGAACCTCGCACGCCTCGCGCGTGTGGAAATCGAGTGGACGCGGCAGCGCAATCGCTGACGAGGCGCCGTAGCCGGCCCGCGAATAGCACAACACGCCGAGCCCGGTCGCCGCGGCAAGGCGTGCCGGGAAGTCCTTCCACATGGCGACGCAACCGAGCCCTTCGTGCAGCAGCACCAGCGTCGGCCCATCACGCCGCGCGGGCTCGCGCGCGCACTCGAGGGCGTTGCCGTCGGGCAGGGTGATGAAGTTGCCGGTGGCCATGCGCGCAAGCCGCCTCGTTCTGGCCGTGTGCCGGTGTCCCGTTCGGCGCGGCGCACATGCGCTACCGCCCGGCGCCGCTGGCGGCGCCGGGACGGGATACGCCGAACCGCGCTCGAATCAGGCCGCGAGCAAGCCCTCGCCGTTGGCCCATTCGAGCGCTGCCGCCATGGCACGCTCGAACTTGTCGAACAGCTCATCGACCTGGGTCGAGGTGATGACCAGCGGTGGGCAGAACGCCATCACATCGCCGATTGCGCGGCAGATGAGGCCGTTCGCGTGGCAGTGCTTGAGCACTTCCGCGCCGACGCGTCCCGGCGGATCGAAGGCCGCCTTGGACTGCTTGTCGGCGACCAGCTCGACGGCGCCGATGAGCCCGACGCCGCGCACCTCACCAACCAGCGGATGATCGCGGAAACGCTGCAGACGCTCCTGGAACTGCGGCGCCAGCGCCGCGGCATGCTCGAAGAGCTTGTCGCGCTCGTAGATCTCGAGCACCTTGAGCCCGACGGCGCAGGCCACCGGGTGACCGCTGTAAGTGAAGCCGTGGCCGAACATGCCCATCTCGGGCGCGGCATCGACGAAAGCCTGGTAGATATCGTCCTTGATCACCACCGCCGACAGCGGCTGGTAGGCGGAGGTCAATGCCTTGGCAAGCGAAATCGAATCGGCGCGAATGCCGTAGGTGTCCGCACCGAACGGCTGCCCGGTCCGACCGAAACCGCAGATGACCTCGTCGTCGATGAACAGCACCTCGTGACGCGCGAGCACTTCCTGCACCTTCTCGAAATAGGTCGCGGGCGGCACGATCACGCCACCCGCGCCCATCACCGGCTCGGCGATGAAAGCGGCCACGGTCTCCGGGCCCTCGCGACGGATGAGTGCGTCGAGATTGTCGGCCAGGCGGGTCGCGAAGGCTTCCTCCGATTCACCGGGTTCGGCGCAACGCCAGTGGTGCGGCAGGTCGGTGTGCAGGAAGCGCCCGCCGGCCAGCGGCAGGTCGAAACCCTTGTGTGACGGCGCCAGCCCGGTGAGGCTGCCAGCGGCCAGCGTGATGCCGTGATAGCCCTTGTGCCGACCGATGATCTTCTTCTTCTCCGGCCGGCCGACGACGTTGTTGTAGTACCACACCAGTTTCACCTGGGTGTCGTTGGCGTCGGAGCCCGAATTGCCGAAGAAGACCTTGGACTTGTGCAGCGGCACCATGTCCTTGAGCTTCTCGGCGAGGCGGATACCGACCTCGTGGCTCTTGCTGGCGAAGAGCTGCGCGTAGGACAGCTCCTTCATCTGATCGTAGGCGGCCTGTGCGAGTTCCTCGTTGCCATAGCCGAGCGCGGTGCACCACAGCCCGGCCAGCCCCTCGAGGTACTGCTTGCCCTGATCGTCGTACATGTACACGCCTTCGGCGCGCTTGAGCATCATCGGGCCGGTCTGCTGGTGCTGGCCGAGATGGGTCTGGGGGTGCAGCACGGCATCGAGGTCGCGTGCAGCGATAGTGCCGGGTTCGAAAGTCACGGCCTGTCTCCTGTCGGTGCGAAATCACGGCACCCGGCGGCAGGCATGGCGAACGTCCCGGCCATGCGGCAGCGCTGGCGCGGGGGATCGATCCTGTGTCAACGGGGCCCTGTGCCCATTCTAGTCCGCGCGCCGGGGCGCGGCTATTCGAGCGTGACGAAGATATCGCGCGGCGTCGGGTCGACCAGCACCACCACCGGTGCGGCCTCCAGCGCGCCCGTCGCGGGGGCGCGCACGCGCACCCACAGGCCGTTGCGCGACTGCACCACGGCGAGCTCGGCCTGCGCGCCGGCCGGGGCCACGGCCCGGATCAGGAACGGGCGCATCTCCGCCGGCACGCCGACCTCGCGATCGACATAGTGCGAGGCCGTCCCGGGACTGACCTGCACGTAGGGTTCGTCGGCCAGTTCGGCGACCGCCTCGGCGCGCCGCGCGGGCGCCAACGGATGGACCAGCCAACCGGGCAACTCGACCGCCGCCTCGTCGGCCGGCGGCGGTGCCGTCAGCCAGGGGTGCACCGGCACGGTCCCCGCCTGGTCCTGCTCGCCACAGGCGCCGAGCGCGAGCAGCGCCAGCGCCACCAAACCTGCCCGGGCGGTCCGCGCGCCCGCTGGCCGATCCTGCTTCCTCATGTCGACTCCCCGCTGACCGGCGCCTGTTGCGCCACCGTGCATCCTCGCACATCCGCCGGGCGCGCGATGGCCGGACACCTGCCTTCCGTTTGCCCGCCTGCACGGTAAACTTCCCCCTGCTCAACTAGCGGCGCATCTCGGGGAGAAATTCGTGTTCGATCTGGAAAACATCCAAACAGTTGCCGACGTACCGCGGCTGCAGGCCCGCGTCCGGCCCACGGCCACGGCGCAGATTTTCGCAGGGCGCGAGACCACCTACGCCGACTTCGACCGCCACACCAGCCAGGTCGCCAACGCGCTGCGCGAGGCCGGTGTCGGCGCGCAGGCGCGGATCGGCTACCTGGGCAAGAATTCGGATTACTACTTCGAACTGCTGTTCGGCGCCTGCAAGGCCAACGCCGTGGTGGTCGGCGTCAACTGGCGCCTCGCGCCGCCCGAGATCGAGTTCATCCTCAACGACGCGCGCTGCGAACTGCTCTTCGTCGGTGCGGAATACTACGAGGCGGCCGCGCAGATTCGCGACAACTGCCCGTCGCTCAAGGGCATCGTCGCCATGGACGGGCCGCACGGCGACTGGCCCGGCTTCACCGACTGGCGCGACGCCGCATCGACGGCCGATCCGCACCTGCCGGTCGACGCCGACGACGACGTCATCCAGCTCTACACCAGCGGCACCACCGGGCATCCCAAGGGCGTCCAGCTCAGCAACGCCAATTTCCGCGCGTTGTTCGAGACCGCCGAGCGCGCGCAGTGGGGATTGTTCGCAGCCGGCGGCACCACGCTGACCTGCATGCCGGTATTCCACATCGCGGGGGCGAACATGGGCGTGTTCTCGCTCGCCCAGGGCGCCACCAACGTCGTCATGAAGGAAGTCGACCCGGCAGCCATCCTCGACTTCATCCCACGCTACGGCATCAACTACGCCCTGTTCGTGCCGGCCGTCATCCTCGTGCTGACCCAGCATCCCGACGTCGGCGCGTGCGACTTCACGTCGCTGGAAAAACTCTTCTACGGCGCCTCGCCGATTGCCGAGGATCTCCTCGCCAGCGCGCAGCGCGTGTTCGGCTGCGAGTTCTTCGGACTGTATGGTCTGACCGAGACCTCGGGTGCCGGCACCTGCCTCGATCCAGCCGGCCATGCCGCCGGCAAGCTGCGTTCCTGCGGCAAACCCTATCCCGGGATTGAGATCGAGGTACGCGATGCGACGGGCCAGGCGCTCGGCCCGGACCAGGTCGGCGAGATCGTCATGCGTCATCCCATCATCATGAAGGGCTACTGGAACCGCGCCGAGGCGACCGCCGAAGCGGTGCGCGACGGCTGGTTCCACACCGGCGATGCCGGCTACTTCGACGACGAGGGCTACCTCTACATCCACGATCGCGTGAAAGACATGATCGTCTCCGGCGGCGAGAACGTGTACCCGGCCGAAGTCGAGAACGCGATTTTCGGCCACGAAGCGGTGGCCGACGTCGCCGTCATCGGCGTGCCCGACGAGCGCTGGGGCGAGGCGGTCAAGGCGGTGGTCGTGCTCGGCAGCGAGGGCGCGGCCAGCGCCGCGGACATCATCGCCTACGCGCGGACCCGCATCGCGGGTTACAAGGTGCCGAAGTCGGTCGATTTCGTCGCGGCGCTGCCGCGCAATCCGTCCGGCAAGATCCTGCGCCGCGAGCTGCGTGCGCCCTACTGGGAAGGACGCACGCGCAACGTCAACTGAGTTCGGGCCCCCGGGCGCACGCGATGCACCCGGTGCCAGGGTCATGGTGCGCGCCGCTCAGGCCCGCCCGGCTCCCGCGCGGGGCCCGCGCTCGCGCCAGAGCAGGTAGGCGAGCGGCCCGAAGGAGCCGGCCGCAACGGTCACCAGCACGAACGGCCACGGATTGAGGCCCCGCGCGCGCGCATCGGCGACCATCCAGCTCATCGCCAGCACGGCGAGGATGACGAGGTCGGCGAAGATCTGTGCCGCGCCCCAGTTGTCGAGGCCGGCGGCGAAGATCCCGAGGTAGCCGACCGCGTGGATCGCACGCAGGGTCAGCAGCGCAAACCCGGCGGCGACGGCGGCGATCAGCAGCGTGTGAAGCTTCATCGACTCTCTCCCATAGCTTGAACACGGCCGCCACGGTGCGCGCCCGGCTGCGGCTGCGCAATTACGTTCCGGGTAATCGCATCGACGCGACGTTGCGCTATGGTTGATGCCGGGGCATCCGCCCGATACGGGAATCCTCATGGCCGTCACCGCCGCATCGAACACTCCGGCCGCCTTCGGCGCGCTGCTCCGCGCCTGGCGCGCCGCACGCAAAGTGAGCCAGCTCGAACTCTCGCTCGCCGCCACGGTCTCGCAGCGGCACCTCAGTTTTCTCGAATCGGGCCGCGCGCGCCCCAGCCGGCAGATGGTGCTGCAGCTGGCGGAAACGCTGGAAGTTCCCCTGCGCGAACGCAACGCACTGCTGACCGCGGCGGGCTTTGCGCCCTATTACTGCGAGCGGTCGCTGGAAGACGCCGCGATGAAGCCGGTGCGCGACGCGCTCGAACAGATGCTGGCGCACCACCAGCCCTATCCCGCGGTGGTCGTCGACCGCGACTACGACCTGGTGCTCGCCAATCCCGCCTTCGACGGCCTGATCGGCATTGCCGGAGAGCCGGCCGCGTTGTGGCGCGCGTGCTGTGGTGACGGCCCGCGCAACCTGCTGCGACTGACCTTCCATCGCGACGGCGTCCGGCCGTACATCCGTAACTTCGATGCGGTCGGTCCGATGATGCTGGCGCGGAGCTGGCGCGAAGCGATCGCGCGCGGCAGCCGCATCAGCGCGTTTCTCGAAACGCTGCGCGGCGATCCGGACATCCCATCGCACTGGCACACGCCGGACCCGACCCGGCCACCGCCCCCGGTCATGCCGCTGGAACTCGCGCGCGGCGAGACGACGCTGCGACTGTTCGCGATGATCGCGACTTTCGGCACACCCTACGATGTCACGACCGACGAACTCCGCGTCGAGACCTTCTTCCCCGCCGACGCCGCGAGCGAGGCGCTGTTGCGCGCGCACGCCACGCTCTGAACCGGCCGTTTCCTCAGGCGCGCGCGCCCGCCGTGCGCCGGCCGTTCCGCCAGCGCGCGCCGCACGCCAGGGAGCCGGCGAAGAGCAGGCCCAGGCTGGTCGGCTCGGGTACGGTGATCGCGCTTGCACCGGCAATGACGTCGAGCGACAGCACACCCAGGCCACCGGGTGTCGGGTCGCTGAACGTCACGCCGATCACGCTGGGGTCGCCGAGCAACGGAAAAATACCAGCCACGTCCAGGCCACCGTTGAGCGCAGCATCGCTGAAGAGCGTGAACCCGCCAAGGTCGATCCAGAAACCGATCGGGCCGGGCACCAGGGTCGGCGTGAAACTCGCTTGCAGATCGAGCGCGTCGAGATCACCGACGATGCCGGCCGCGAAATCGACCGCCGCACTCTGTCCGGGACCGACATCGTCGGCGCCGAACAACTCGATGAGCGTGCCGGGATCGCCCGCGAAGTGGAAGCCGAACGCGGCGATGCCATCGGCCAGGTCGAACAGTTCGAACGCGAACAGCGCAGGACCGGGCTGCACATAGGCGCCTTCGGTATCCTCGGCGAAGAAACCTGGAGCGGGATTCGCCATGGGCACTGCCGCGGCGGTCTGCGCAGCGAGCGTAACGGCGCCGATAGTGAGGCCCTTGAGATAGCGAATCATGGTTGCGTCCTCGTGTTCCCTGTTGAGAAGCGCGCAGGACGGTGGACCCGCGCATGCTCCAAGTGCCCGAGCACTGTGCACCGTCTCGACTTCCAGCGCAAGCGACGCGCGCCAGCCCGGCTCTCCGGGCACCTCGCTCAGCTGCGGCGCAGGCGTTCGATGAGGCTCGACGTGTCCCAGCGATGACCGCCAAGCGCCTGAATTTCCTCGTAATAACCATCGATCAGTCGGGTGACGGGCACACTGGCGCCGTTGCGCGCCGCTTCGTCGAGCACGATGCCCAGGTCCTTGCGCATCCAGTCGACCGCGAAGCCGAAGTCGTAGCGACCCTCGAGCATCGTCTCACCGCGGTTCTCCATCTGCCACGATTGCGCCGCGCCCTTGGCGATGACTTCGAGGACCGCCTGCATGTCGAGCCCGGCCTCCTGGCCGAAATGCAGGCCTTCGGCGAGGCCCTGGATGACGCCCGCGACGCAGATCTGGTTGACCATCTTGGTGAGCTGGCCGGCGCCGACCGCGCCCATCAGGGCACAGGCGCGCGCGTAGGCGTCGATCACGGGGCGGGCGCGCGCGAAGGCGTGTTCGGTGCCGCCACACATCACGGTCAGCACGCCGTTCTGTGCGCCGACCTCGCCGCCGGACACCGGCGCGTCGATGAACTCCACCCCGGCCGCGCCCAGTTGCGCGGCGATCTCGCGCGCGACGGCGGCCGAACTCGTGGTGTGATCGACATAGATGCTGCCCGGCGCGAGACCCGCGAGCGCGCCATCAGGCGCGGTGACCACCGCGCGCAGATCGTCGTCGTTGCCGACACAGGAAAACACGAGTTCGGCGTCGCGCGCCGCCGCCGCCGGCGTATCGGCACGACGCCCGTCGTGTTCGGCACACCAGCGCTCGGCGCGCGCCGTGGTGCGGTTATAAACCGTCACCTCGTGACCAGCGGCGGCCAGGTGTCCCGCCATCGGGTAGCCCATCACGCCCAGACCGATGAAAGCGACGCGGCTCATACGCCGCCCCCGCTCACCCGCAATTGAGCAAAGCTCGAACGTCCCATACGCCTGCCTCCTCTCTCTTCACCGTGCCCCGCGGCCACCGCGACTGGTCAAAAATCAAGCAAAAGTGTCAGACACTTTTGCCCGCTTCAAGCCTGATGATTCTAAGCAAAAGTGTCTGACACTTTTGCTCGGACACCTTTGCTCGCTATTGCTCGCTGCTGCGGTTGCTTTTTCGGCGCGTCGGGCTGCGGGTGTTACCCCGGCCGGCTGTGGGACGGGGGCAGGTGGGCTTGGAGGTCGTAGTCGTCGCTGCCGGTGATCTGCACGCTCACGCGCGTGCCCGGACTCAGCGAGCCGCCGCCGATGATGTGCACGATGCCATCGATCTCGGGCGCGTCGGCGCTGCTGCGTGCGACCGCCACGTCGGCCGCGTCGTCGACTTCGTCGACCAGCACCTCGAGGTGGCGGCCGACTTTACGTGCCAGGCGCGCGCGGCTGATGTCGGCCTGAAGCGCCATCAGGCGTTCCCAGCGTTCGTGCTTGAGCGGCTCGGGCACGGCATCGGGCAAGGCGTTGGCGGCGGCCCCATCGACGGGCGAGTATTCAAAGCAGCCCACGCGATCGAGCTCGGCGGCGGTGAGGAACTCGAGCAGCGTCTCGAAATCGTCCTCCGTCTCGCCGGGGAAACCGACGATGAAGGTGCTGCGGATGGCGAGGTCCGGTTGCTGCTCACGCCAGTGCGCGATGCGCTCGAGCGTGCGCTCGGCCGCCGCGGGTCGCCGCATGCGCTTGAGCACCGTCGGGCTGGCATGCTGGAAGGGGATGTCGAGATAGGGCAGGAGTCCCTGCTCGCTCATCAGGGGCAGCACGGCGTCGACATGGGGATAGGGATAGACATAGTGCAACCGGACCCACACGCCGAGACTCGCGAGCGCCTCGGCGAGGCCGGCGAAACTCGCCTTGACCGGGCGCCCGCCCCAGAACCCGGTGCGATAGCCGATGTCGCTGCCGTAAGCGCTGGTGTCCTGCGAGATGACGAGGAGTTCCTGTACGCCGGCCGCGACCAGGCGCTCGGCCTCTTCGAGCACGTCACCGACCGGGCGGCTGACCAGGCGCCCGCGCATGCTCGGGATGATGCAGAAGCTGCAATGATGGTTGCAGCCCTCCGAAATCTTGAGATACGCATAGTGACGCGGCGTCAGCTTGACGCCCTGAGGCGGCACGAGATCGATCCGCGGATCGTGAACGGGCGCGTGTGGCGCGTGTGCATGAACGGCTTCGAGCACCGCCTCGTACTGCTGCGGTCCGCTCACCGCGAGGACTGCCGGGTGGACGGCGCGGATGTCCGCGGCGTTGGCGCCGAGGCAGCCGGTGACGACGACCCGTCCGTTCTCGGCCAGTGCCTCGCCGATGGCCTCGAGCGATTCGGCCTTGGCGCTGTCGATGAAACCGCAGGTATTGACCACGACCAGCGCGGCATCGTCATAGGTGGGGGAAATCTCGTAGCCCTCCAGGCGCAACTGGGTGAGGATGCGCTCGGAGTCGACCAGCGCCTTGGGGCAGCCGAGGCTGACGAAACCGATGCGGGGTGCATTCATGAACGGAATCTCGTGACGTGTGTTGAGGAAGCTCTGAACAAGTCCGGGCCGAGCAGATTGTGTCCGCGCTGTTCGCGTTCGAGGCGCCAAGCACAACCCATAGCCGGCTACTGCGAAGATTGGCAACGCCGAAATCGGACGGCGTGGGCGCAAGCCGCCGGGTCGTGACTTGTTCTGAGAATCCTGAACTGGCGCGAGGCACAAGCTCGCCGGGGCCGCAGTGTAAATGGCCGCGGCGCAATTTTCCCGATCATCGCCCGCGCCGGACCTGCACCGTGCCATGGGCCCGGCACCGTGTCACCGCCATGAGGTGCGCGTCGCCACTGCGCATTCGAGCCGACGAATGCGCTACCCTCGCCCCGACCGGCCGGCCTGCCGCCGACGGGCCCGCTGCCAGGAGACCCCCATGCACCGCCTGCTCCGCCTGAACGGCTTCCTGCCCCTGGTGCTGGTCGCGTTCATGAACGCTTTCGTCGACCTCGGCCACAAGGTCGTGATCCAGAACACCGTGTTCAAAGTCTACGACGGCGCTATGCAGGTCGCGCTGACCGGCGTCGTCAATGCCCTGATCCTGCTGCCCTTCGTCGCCCTGATGTCGCCGGCCGGCTTCATCGCCGACCGCTTCGCCAAGCCGCGCGTGATGCGCCATGCCGCGGCCGCGGCGGTGATCGTGACGCTGCTGATCACCGCCTGCTACCACCTCGGCTGGTTCTGGGCCGCATTCGCGCTGACCTTCGTACTCGCCGTGCAGAGCGCGATCTATGGCCCGGCCAAGCTCGGCTATCTGAAGGAACTGGCCGGCGTCGAGGAACTCGCCGCCGCCAACGGCGTCCTGCAGGCGGCATCGACCGGCGCCATCCTCATGGGCATGCTCGCCTTCTCGTTCGGCTTCGAGTACTTGATTGACGGCGCCCTCATGGCAAGCGCGAGCGACGCGGTACTCACGAGCATCGCACCGCTCGGCTGGTGCCTGGTCGTCGGTGCCGCGCTCGAGTACCTGCTCGCGCTGCGCCTGCCGATCGTGCGCGACGACGACCCCACGCTCAGGTTCGATGTCGCGCGCTACCGCAGCGGTGGCTACCTGCGCGAGACGCTCGGTGCGCTGTGGTCGCGCCCGGTGTTGCGCCTGTCGGTGATCGGGCTCGGCATCTTCTGGTCGATCGCGCAGGTCCTGGTCGCGGTCTACCCGACGTTCGCCGAGAGCTTCCTCGGCCTGACCAACGTCGCCATGATCCAGCTCGTGATGGCGGCGGCCAGTGTCGGCGTCGTACTCGGTTCGCTCGCTGCCGCGGCGCTCTCGCGTGCGCACATCGAGACCGGCTTCATCCCGCTCGGCGCGCTCGGTGTCGCGGCCTGCCTGGTGCTCCTGCCGGGCGCTGCACATGCACCCATGCAGGGCGCTCTGTTCCTGGCCCTGGGTGCGTTCGGTGCGCTGTTCATCGTGCCGTTGAACGCGCTCGTACAGTTCAACGCCGGCGAGCACGAACTCGGCCGGATCCTCGCCGCCTCCGCGCTGGTGAACAACGTGCTGATGATCGGCTTCCTCGCGCTCACCGTGGTGTTCGCCCTGGGCGGCTTCGACGAGCGCGCCCTGCTCGGCATCATCACGCTCGTCGCCGCGGGCGGCGCGCTGTACACCGTGCTCAAACTACCGCAATCGCTGGTCCGGGTCCTGATGAGCCGGCTGTTCGCGGTGCGTTACCGTCTCGAGGTCACGGGCATGGAGCACATGCCGCGCAGCGGCGGCGTGCTGCTGCTCGGCAACCACGTGTCGTGGATAGACTGGGCCGTCGTCGCCATGGCGAGCCCACGGCCGGTACGCTTCGTCATGGCGCGCGGGATCTACGAACGCTGGTACCTGCGCTGGTTTCTCGACTTCGTCGGCGTGATACCGATTGCCGCGGGGCGCGCACAGCAGTCCCTGCGCGACATCGGTGAGCATCTCGCCGCCGGCGAAGTCGTGTGCCTGTTTCCCGAAGGCGCCATCAGCCGTCATGGTCAGCTCAACGCCTTCAAGCGCGGCTTCGAGCGGGCCGCCGCGAACGCCGGTGAGGCCGAGCTGGTCATCGTACCGTTCTACCTGCGCGGGCTATGGGGCAGCCAGTTCTCCTATGCCGCGGAGACCCTGAAGACACGCCCGGCACGCGGGCCGCGGCGCACTATCGGTGTCGCTTTCGGCCCACCCATGGCGGCGACGAGCAACGCGACGACGGTCAAGCAGGCGGTGGCCGAACTCTCCATCGTGGCCTGGGACGCACACGTCGCCTCGCTGCCGACGCTGCCGCTGGGCTGGCTCTCCGGCGCCCGCCGCGACGGCGGTGCGATCGCCCTGGTCGAGTCCACCGGCGGCAAGCTCACGCGCACGGCCCTGGCCTGCCGCGTGCTCGCCCTGGCACCGCGGATCCGCAGGCGTGTGCGTGCGCGCGCGGTCGGTATCCTGCTGCCACCGGGCGCCGACAGCGCGAGCACCAACCTCGCTGCATTGCTGGCCGGACGCACGGTGGTCAATCTCGATGTCGCCGCGTTGGATGCGGATCGCATCCGGCGCGCGGGCATCGAAGCCCTCATCACCTCGCGCGGCTGCCTGCGACGGCTGGCAACCGGCGGCGCCGAGCAGCCCGCCGGCGGTGCGTGCGAAATCCTCTTGCTCGAAGATCTCGAAGCCGACCGCGGGCGCGCCCGCGCGGTGTGTGCCTGGCTGATGCTGCACCTGCTGCCCGCCGCGTGGCTGGCGCGGCTGCATGGCGCCGATCGCGACGCCGATCACACCGCCGCGATCGTCTTCTCCAGCGGTCGCCGCGGCACGCCCAAGGCAGTTCGGCTGAGCCATCGCAACCTGTACGCGAACCTGCGTCAGATCACTGACATGCTCAACCCGGGCGAGCACGACGTGGTCGTCGGCTGCCTGCCGGCCAGCCATGCTTTCGGCCTCACGGTCACCACCCTGCTACCGCTCGTCGAGGGTCTGCCGCTGCTTACCCACCCGGCACCCGACGATGCGCTCGGCGTCGCACGAGCCATCTACCGGTACGACGGCACCTTGTTGTTCCTCACCTCGGGGCTGCTGCCCGCCTATCTCGACGATGCGCGGGTACAACCGTTGATGCTCGACTCCCTGCGCCTGGTCATCGCCGGCGGCGAGCGACTCGACGCCGCAGTGCGCGAAGGCTTCGTCCGCAAGTTTCGCAAGACCGTCTACGAAGGCTATGGCACGACCGAGACGACGCCGGTCGCCAGCGTCAACGTACCGGACTACCTCGACGGCCAGAACTGGAAGCTTCACGCCGGCCACAAGGAGGGCACCGTCGGCATGCCGCTACCCGGCAGCTCGTTCCGCATCGTCGATCCGCAGACCCATGTCCCCCTGCCGACGGGCCGGGACGGGCTCGTGCTGATCGGCGGCGTGCAGCTGATGCAGGGCTACGTCGACGAAACAGCCTCAACGTCCACGGCGCTGCTCGAGATCGATGGCCAACGCTGGTTCAGCAGCGGTGACTACGGCCACCTCGACGACGACGGCTTCCTCACGCTCGTCGCGCGCTGAACGCCGAGACCGGGCCCGGATACCCGTTCGGCACGCGCACCCGCTCGACGCCCGCGATGCGCACGGGACGTTGCGCGACGCGGGATCGTCTTGTGCGGCCGACGCAGTCGGCCGTTCCGCCAGCCCCGCAGCGCCGCCTCACTCGGCGCTATCGTAGGGCACGTGGGGCGCCGCCGTGGCCGTCTCCCAACCGCCCCCGAGCGCGACATGGATATCGACCAGGCGCTGCGCCAGGGCAATTTCCGACACCGCCAGCTGGTCCTCGATCGCGAGCAGGCTGCGCTCGGCATCGAGTACCGTGAGGAAGTCCTCCACGCCCTCACGGTAGCGCAGCTGCGCAAGCCGCCAGGCCTCGCGGCTCGCATCGCGTGCCGCCGCCAGCCGGGCACGCCGTTCGCGCTCGTTGAGCCAGGCGTTGAGGGCCGTGTCGACCTCCTCCAGCGCGGTCGTCACGGTCGCCTCGTAACGCGCCATGGCGGCCGCGGCTCCACTGTCGACCTGGCGGATGCGCGCCCAGATGGCACTGCGATCGAACAGGTTCCAGTTGAGTTGCGGGCCGGCACCGAAGAACGGCGCGCCGGCTGCCGAGAGGCCGGACAGCGGTGCGCTGCCGATACCGACGTTGGCACCGAAGGTAACCGTGGGGAAGAGATCCGCAGTCGCCACCCCGATGCGCGCCGACGCCGCCGCGAGCGCACGCTCGGCGGCGCGCACGTCGGGACGCCGCCGCAGCAGGTCGGCCGGCGCTCCGGCGGCGACGAACTCGGGCAGCCAGGGCAGTGTGCCGCCCGGGCCGAGGCTTTCGCCGAGTGCCCCGGGCGCCCGACCGGTCAGCGTGGTGAGGCGGTTGAGCGCGGCCCGGGCGGCGGCGCGCAGGCTCGGGATGGTCGACTCGCTGGTCAACAGCAACGTGCGTGCCCGCGCGATATCGAGTTCGGTCGCGGCGCCTTCGCGGGTCAGCAGGGACACCAGGTCCAGGGTCTGCCGCTGGACGTCGACGTTGCGCTCGGCGACCTCGAGGCGCGACTGGGCCCCGCGCAGATCGACGTAGGCCCTCGCGACCTGTGCGAGGACCGCGACCATGACGCCGTTGCGCACTGCTTCGAGCGAACCGAGCTCGGCCGCGGCCGCTTCGATCGACCGCCGCACGCGACCGAACAAGTCGATTTCCCAGCTCAGATCAAGACCGAAGCTGCCGCGCGAGACAGTCGGAAAGCGATCGTCGGAATCGGCGATCACAATCAGCGCGGAGGAGTCGCGCCGTTCCTGCACCGAGGCGTTGAAATCGACCCGCGGACGCTTGCGCGTATCCACCGCGTCGAGCACCGCGCGCGCGGCCTCGACGTTGGCGACCGCGATGCGCAGATCGTAGTTGGCGGTCATCGCGGCCTCCATCAGCGCATCGAGATCGGCGTCGCCCAACTCCTGCCACCAACGTTCGGCGGGCTCGGCGGACGTCACGGCCGCCTCGCCGCCCAAAGGCCACGCCGCCACGTCCTCGGCGGTGCTGGCAGGCGGGCCGTCATAGTCCGGGCCGACGGCGGCGCAGCCGCCGAGCAGTGCCAGCGCGAGGCCGCAACCGGAGGTGCCGAGAGTGTGCCAGCGATGCCGCCGCTGCCGCGCACCGGATTCGCGCGCGACGTCGCGCGCCGGCCAGGCCCATGCGCCGGCCAGGCGCGGCACCAGGTTCGACATCGACCCCATCGCGCGTGCCCGCGTCGCCAGCCGTCTCATCACGTCTCCTCCAGCGTCGCGCCGCCGCGCCAGCGTTCGTACATTCGGGCGAGCGCGCGACACACGATGTAGAACACCGGCGTGAACAGCAGCCCGAACAAGGTCACGCCGAGCATGCCGGAGAACACTGCCGTACCCAGCGAGCGGCGCATTTCCGCGCCGGCGCCGCTCGCGATCGCGAGCGGCACCACGCCCATGATGAACGCGAAGGAGGTCATCAGGATGGGACGCAGGCGGGTGCGTGCCGCATGCTCGGCGGCCGCGAGGCGGCCCATCCCCTCGCGTTCGGCCTGGCGCGCGAACTCGACGATCAGAATGGCATTCTTGGCGGCCAGGCCGATGAGCACGATGAATCCGACCTGTACCAGGATGTTGTTGTCCATGCCGCGCAGGCCGACGCCGGTGATCGAGGCGAGCAGACACATGGGCACGATCAGGATCACGGCCAGGGGCAGCGTCCAGCTCTCGTAGAGCGCCGCGAGCACCAGGAACACGAAGGCCACGGCCAGCGAGAACGCGATCGGCGCGGTGTTGCCGGCCAGCTTCTCCTGCAGCGCGAGGTCGGTCCATTCGAAGCCGAAACCGGGCGGCAGCACCTCGTCCGCGAGGCGTTCCATCGCCGCGATGGCATCACCGGTCGAGACCCCCGGGGCGGCCACCCCCTGCACTTCCGCGGCGGGATAGAGGTTGTAACGCGAGACGCGGTACGGGCCGGTGAGATCGTGGAACGTGGTCAGCGAACCCAATGGCACCATCGCGCCGGATTCCGAGCGCGTGCGCAGCTTGAGTACGTCGCGGCGTTCGTCGCGGTATTCGCCTTCGGCCTGCGCCGTCACGCGATAGGTACGGCCGAGGAAATTGAAATCGTTGACGTAGGCCGAGCCGAGGTAGATCTCGAGCGTATCGAGCACGCGTTCCGCCGGCACGCGCAGCTTCTCCGCGCGCACCCGGTCGATATCGGCATAAATCTTGGGCGTGGCGGTATTGAAGGTGGTGAACACGCGGGCGACGGTGGGATCGGCATTGGCCCGTTCGATGAAAGCGCGCGTGACCCGCTCGAGCTCGTAGACCCCGCGCCCGCCGCGATCCTGCACGTAGAGCTTCCAGCCGCCGCCGGTACCGATGCCGCGCACCGGTGGCGGCGGCACGACGAAGGCGTTGGCTTCCTTGATCGTGTCGAGCCGCGCCTGTGCCTCGGCCACGGTGTCTTCGATCGAACGTCCCATCGCGGCGCGTTTCTCGTACGGCTGCAGCGGCGCGAAAATCGCCCCGGCATTCGGCGCATTGGTCCGCGTCGCGCCGTCGAAACCGGCGAAGCCGGCCGTGTGCGCCATCTCGGGCATGTCCATCAACAGCTCCGTTGCGCGGCGGATGACGGCATCGGTACGCGTCACCGAGGCGCCCGGTGGCAACTGGTAGACGGTGATCAGGTAGCCCTGGTCCTGCTGCGGAATGAAGCCGGTCGGGGTGTTGTCGAACTGCAGCGCGGTGAGCGCGATGAGCCCGGCATAGACGACCAGCATGAGCAGTGCGATACGCAGCAGGCGCCGCGTGAGCCACTGGTAACCGCCGGCGAAACGCTCGAAGCTCGCGTTGAAACCGCGCGCGAAAAGCCGGAATGGCATGCCCACGACGCGCCATGCGAGCCCGGGCTGACGCTCGGCATCGTGTGCGCGCAGCAGCAGCGCACCGAGTGCGGGCGAGAGCGTCAGCGAGACGAACGCCGAGATGACCGTGGAGGTCGCGACGGTCAGCGCGAACTGGCGGTAGAACTGGCCGGACATACCGCTGATGAAGGCCGCCGGCACGAACACCGCGGTCAGCACCAGGGCAATGGCGATGAGCGCGCCACCCACTTCGTCCATGGTGCGGTGGGCCGCCTCGCGCGGGCTCATGCCGAGCGCCAGGTTACGCTCGATGTTCTCGACCACGACGATCGCGTCGTCGACCGCGATGCCGACCGCGAGCACCATGCCGAACAGGGTCAGGTTGTTGATCGAGAAACCGAATGCCTGCATCACCGCGAACGTGCCGATGAGCGCGATCGGAATGGCGACGATCGGGATCACCGCTGCGCGCCAGGACTGCAGGAAGACCATGATCACGAGCACCACCAGCAGCATCGCCTCGAAGATCGTGAGGTAGACCTCGTGCACCGACTGCTCGATGAAGCGCGTCGGGTTGAAGGCGACCACGATCTCGATGCCCGATGGCATCTCGGCTTTGATCTCCTCGACCAGCGCTTCGATCGCACGAGCCGTCTCAATCGCGTTCGATCCGGGACGCTGGTAGACCGGGATGGGCAACGCTATCTTGCCGTCGAGATAACCGATGGTTGAGTAATCCTGCACGCCGAGCTCGACGCGGGCGACGTCGCGCAGGCGCGTGATGCGTCCGTCCACGCTGCGCTTGACCACGATCTCGCCGAACTCGGCCGGGTCGATGAAGCGTCCCTGGCTCTCGATCGGCACCTCGAAGGCCGATTCGTCGGGGATCGGTAGCTGGTTGAGCCGCCCGGAGGCGACCTGGACGTTGTTCTGCCGTACCGCTTCGACCACCTCGTTGGCGGTCAGGTCGCGCGCCGCCGCCCGCTCGGGATCGATCCAGATGCGCATCGAGTAGGCGCGCTCGGCAAAGATGTTGTACTGGCCGACGCCCGGCAGGCGCGCGAGCCGATCGACGATCTGCGTGCGCGCGTAGTTCGACAGGTAGGTCGCGTCGCGCGAGCCATCCGGAGAATGCAGGTGCAGGACCATCAGCATGTCGGGCGAATTCTTCGCCACCGTCACGCCGAGCCGGCGCACGTCCTCGGGCAGGCGCGGTTCGGCCACCGCCACGCGGTTCTGTACCAGCACCTGCGCGAGATCGAGGTTGGTGCCGAGGTTGAAGGTCACGTTGATGGTCAGGCGGCCGTCGCCGGTCGCCGAGGACTGCATGAAGAGCATGTCGTCGACGCCGTTGATCTCCTGCTCGAGCGGCGTCGCGACGGTCTCCGCCACGGTCTCGGCGCTGGCGCCGGGGTAGGTCGCCGTGACCTGGATGGTCGGCGGTACGATCTCCGGGTACTGCGCGACCGGCAGGGCGAGGTAGGCGATCGCGCCGACCACGACGATGACGATGGAGACGACCGAGGCGAAGATCGGCCGCTCGATGAAGAAATGGGACAAGCGCATGCCTAGTCCCCGGCGCTGCCCGCGATCTCGCCTTCCTCCGGCGCCACGCGCTGGCCGGGCCGCACACGCATCAGCCCGGCGATGACGATGCGCTCCTCGGGCGCGAGCCCGCTGCGCACCACGCGCAGACCATTGATGACCGGCCCGAGTTCGACCACGCGGGCCTCGACGACATCGTCCTCACCCACCACCATGACCAGCTTGAGGGCCTGATCGGCGACCACCGCGGCGTCGGGAATGAGCACCGCGTCGTGCTGCCCGGCGCCGTACAGGCGCGCGCGCGCGAACATGCCAGGCAGCAGGACATGGTCCGGGTTGGGGAAGGTAGCGCGGCCGCGCATGGTGCCGGTGTCGGGGTCGAGTTCGTTGTCGACGAAGGTCATCACGCCCTTGTGCGGCCAGTCGTCCTCGTCGATCAGGCGCGCCTCGACCGGGTTGGCGGCATCGCGCGAGGACGGCCGCGTGCCCGCGGTGTCGAGTCGCGTGTAGCGCAGGAACTCGGTCTCCGAGCCTTCGAACTCGAGCTCGATCGGATCGAGCGAAAGGACCGTGGTGAGCAGGGTCGAGTCGGCGCTGCCGCCCGAGATCAGGTTACCGACGTCGACGCGAATATCCGACGCGACCCCGTCCATCGGCGCACGCACCTCGGTGAAACCGAGATCGAGTTCGGCTGCACGCAGCCTGGCGCGCGCGGCATCGACCTCGGCCTGCGCGGCGTCGCGCCGTGCGCGCCGCTCCTCGGCCGATTCCTTGCTCATCGCGCGCGATGACTGCAGCCGTTCACCGCGCTCGAACTCGAGCTGGGCGACGCGCAGATTGGTCTGCGCGCGATCGAGTTCGGCGCGCGCTCGCGCCACCTCGGCCTGGAACGGCCGCTGGTCGATGACAAACAGCAGCTTGCCCGCCGTGACCGCCTGACCTTCGTCGAAATGCACCGACTCGAGGTAACCCGAGACGCGTGCGCGGACCTCGACGCGCCGCTTGGCGACGAAACGGCCGGTGTATTCGTCCCACTCGGTAATCTTGCGGAACACGGGTTTGGCGACCGTGACGGCCGGCGCCGCGGTCGCGGTGTCGGCGGCGGGCGCCGCGGCGCCCAGGGCGAGGAACAATACGAACCAGGCCGGCGCGAGCAGGCGCCAGGCGGAAGAGCGGATCATCGGTGACGAAGTCCTCGGCTGGAGTCGGGCGGAAACGCTATTATCGCAAATATTCGCGCATGCTGCGGTGCGTCGAGGAATCTCGGAACAATTCCGGGCCACGCAGCCTGTGCCCGCGCGGTTCGAGTCCAAGGCGCGAAGCGCACGTCATGAACGACTATGACGACGCTTCGCAACGCGGAGATCGGACAGCGCGGGCGCCAGGTACCATGTGATGGCTCGTACCGGAGTCCTCGAGCGATGCACGGCACAGCGCACGCCCTGGTCACCGTTATCCGCGCGCGCCCGCGGCCCGAAGAGGCACCGTCACCGCATGAACGCCGTCGACATCTCGCATTACTCCGACGTCCTGTGCGTCTGGGCCTGGGTCGCCCAGATCCGCGTCGACGAACTGCAACGCCATTTCGATGGGGCGGTCCATTTCGATTACCGCTACTTCAGCGTCTTCGGCGACGTGCATGGCAAGCTCGAACAGCAATGGGCGTCGCGCGGCGGGGCGGAAGCCTACGCGGCCCACGTCCGCAGCGTGGTGTCGCGCTTCGAGCACGCCGAGCTCCATCCCGACACCTGGTCGCGCGTGGTACCGCGCTCCTCGATGCCGGCCCACCTGGTGCTGTGCGCGGCGCGCCTGGTCGCCCGCGCCGACGGCGCGGCCGCGGCGCCCGTGCTGGCTCTCGACAATGCGATTCGCGAAGCCTTCTTCTGCCATGCCGCCGATATCGGCGATCGCGAGATCCTGCTCGCGCTGGCCGCCCGCCACGGTTTCGAGCGGCCGCGCCTCGAAGCGCTGCTCGTCTGCGGCAGTGCGCATGCCGAACTCACGCGTGATCTCCAGCTCGCCGCCGAGCAGCACGTGCGTGCGAGCCCGACGATGTTGTTCAACGAGGGCCGCCAGATGCTCACCGGCAACGTCGGTTACCGCGTGCTCGAGGCCAACGTGCGCGAGCTGCTGCGTCACCCCGAAGGCCAGCAGTCGTGGTGCTGAGTGGCACCCGCCACGGCGGCGCGGGGCAAGCCGCGCCGCCGCGCCCTGCTCAGTAGCCGGGCGGCGGCGGCGTACCCGGCGGCGGGTAGGCGCTCGTCCCGGCCGGCGCGGAGCCCGGTGGCGGCGTGTTCGCCGGCGGCACTGGCGCGACCACGTTCTGCGCCGGCTGTGCCTGGTAGGCCGCGGCGACGCTCGCCGGCACCGGCACCTGGTGACCGCGCGCATACATGCACTGGATATAGGCGTCGTCGTAGCGGTCCTGCATGCGGTAGCCGCCGGTCGCATAGGCGTCGGTGCCTGCTGCGCTGCCGAGTAACAGGCCGCTGCCCGCACCGATGCCGGCCCCGGCCGCCGCGTCGCCCGAAGCCGCACCGATCAGCGCGCCCGCCGCGGCGCCGACCATCGTGCCGACGGCAGCGCTGTCGATCGCACTCTTTTCCGCGCCTTCCTGCGCGGTGACGGCGCCCGACTGTTGCAGCGCGTAGGTACGGCACTGCATGTCGTCGAACTGGAACTGATCGAAATTCGAGGTCGTACCGGGCAAGGCCATGCGGCTCGGACCGGTCGGGTAAGTCGCGCACGCGGATAGCCCGAGCGCGGCGACGATGATCATGCTGCGTTGATATGTGTTCACCGTGCTGTCACCTCCGCTTACTGGATCAGCGCGCCGGCGGGGGCGCGACCGTGCTCGGATCAACGCTCACCCACGGTTGGTTGCAATTGGGGACGTAAGGGTAGTACCCGGCGGGATCGGTGCAGTAGTACCACACGCGGGGTGCCGCGGGCGCGGGTGCCGGGGCCTGTTGCGGCTGCGGTTGTGGACGCTGGATGTAGACCGGTGGCTCGCGTTCGATGATCACCGTGCGCGGCGCATACCACGGGTCGTACCAGGGATCGTAGAAATACGGGCGGCGCCAGTACGGTGAGCCACCCCACCAACCCGGGCCGACACCGAAATAGAAGTCGACGCTCGAACGATGATGCCGGCCGCGGGCCGCGGCATCGGCCGCAAAGCCGAGCAGCACCACGGCTGCCAGTGCGATCGCGAATGATTTCTTCATCTCCTCACTCCAGCTGAGCTCCCATGCAGTCTGCCGACCGCGCGTGGCGGAGATCGCCCCGCAGGGCGCCACCGTGTAACGCTTGGACGTTCCGCCGACGGCAAGGTTTCATCCGCGGCGTGTCTCGAGCGCGTATTGTGTGATCGCGATCTTGAATCAAAGATGAACGAAGCCGGCACGAGCAACGCGACGCAATGCCGAGTCGCACGGACGGTAACGGCACCGTCGGCGCCCGGCCATGCCCCGGCACGTCGCCCAACCGCTCGCGCGACGTCTTCCTGATCCAAGTCAGTGCAGCGCCAGGCGCGCTCAGGAACGCGGTTTCCAGTCGAGTCCGATCGGACGTCCGATGAATGCCGGGCGCCGGAAACCGGCATGCACGGCGTGGATCTCGGCGAGCCGCTGCATCGCCGCGGGTGGGATGTTGCTCACCCCGCGCGACCGCAGCGAGACGTGCATGAAGACGAACTCGGCCTGCGCCGCGAGATAACGCTCTTCGCGGTGAAAGAGTTCCTGGTAGACGTGAATGCGGCGGCGATCGTAGCCGAGCAGCCGCGTAGTCATCTCGAGTGCCGCGCCGGCGCGGAGCTCGCGCCGGAAGTCGATGCTCGAGCTGACCATGAACACCGAGGCTTCGCCGGCTTCGGTGTAATCCCAGCCGAGCCCGATGTCATCGAACATCGGACAGCTGCCGTCATCGAAGGCGGACACGTAGTGGCCGACGTTCATGTGGCCGTTGGCATCGAGCCAGCCGGGCTTGACCTCGGAGTAGCCGTAGTAGGGATCGGGAACGTGGGCAGCGCGGCGGGTGTCGTTCATGGCGCGGATTGTCCCGCGCCGCGGCAGCCCGCTCAAGCGTGCCGACGCGCACTGCCGAGCAGGAACAGCAGCCCACCGAGCGCGGCCCAGCCGCCGCAGATCAGCCACTCCTGCGGCCACACCAGCGCACTCGGGCTCCAAGGCAGGTAGAGCGCGCCGATAGCCAGCGCCATCACCAGCGCGGCTGCGCCGACCAGTTCGCCATGACGCACGCGGTACGGCCGCGCAAGCTGCGGCTCGCGCCGGCGCAGGGTGAGAAACGCGAGGGCGACGACGGCATAGGCGACGATCACACCGAGGCTGCCGGCGTCGACCAGCCACACCAACGCCGGACGCCCGAACCAGGGCGCGAGACACGACACCGCGCAGATCGTCCACAAAGCGCGTGCCGGGGCATGGTGGGCCTGGCCGCCGGCGATCCAGGCTGGCAGCTGGCCGCTCGTGCCGAGCACGTAGAGCAAGCGGCTGGCCCCGACCAGGAACGCGTTCCAGGTCGTCACGATACCGGCGATACCGCCGCCGACCAGCAGTCGTCCGGCCCATTCGCCCGACCACGCCGTGCTCGCCGCCGCCGCCGTGGTCAACTCCGCGGCCGCGCGCGCCGGCGCGTCGAGTACCCAGCCGACGGCGAGGATGATGAGCACATACCAGGCCACCGCGCACAGCACCGACGCCACCACCAGGGCACCGATGCGCGCCGGCGGGAGATCGATCTCGGCGGCGGCCTGGGGAATGACGTCGAAGCCGACGAACATGAGCGGCACCATCACGACCACGCCGAGTATGCCTCCCACGCCATCGACCATCAGCGGCGCGAGATTGGACGCTGAGCCGGTCGCCAGCGCGCCGCTCGCGAGCACCAGGCCGGCGACGATGATGAGCAGCGTGACGATGCCCTGCAGGCCGGCCGCGCTGGCGATACCGCGCACGTTGACCAGCGTGAGGCCGACGGCGGCGAGAATGCCGATCGCGACCTGGCTCGCGTAGACGTCCCAGCCTGCGACCTGCCACAGCAGGCCGATATTGATGGCGGGGAACAGGTAGGACAGCGCGAAGGGCAGCGCGACGACCTCGAAGGCGACGACCGACACGTAGCCGAGCAGCAACGCCCAGGTGCACACGAAGGACAGCCCATGGCCGAACGCCCGCTCCGTGTAGACGTGCTCACCGCCGGTCTCGGGCATGGCCGAGGCCAGCTCGGCGTAGGTCAGTGCGATCATCACCATGACCAGGCCGGCGATGGCGAAAGCGGCCACCGCGCCGAGCGTGCCGGCGCGCGTGATCCAAAGTCCGGTCAGCAGTACCCAGCTCCAGCCGACCATTGCACCGAAGGCCAGCGCGATGACGTGCCGGCGCTTGAGGATGCGATCGAACTGCATGGCGATGAAACGCGCGCGCGCCCGCGCCGGCTCAGTCCTGCGACTTGCTCAGCGCCTGGTCGAGATCCCACAGGATGTCGTCGAGCGTCTCCAGCCCGACCGACAGGCGCACCATGTCGGGCGTGACGCCGGCGGTACGCTGCTGCTCTTCGCTCATCTGGCGGTGCGTGGTCGAGGCCGGGTGGATGACCAGCGTCTTGGCATCGCCGACGTTGGCCAGGTGGCTCAGGAACTGCACGTTCTCGATGAAGCGCGCGCCGGCCGCCTGGCCGCCGCGGATACCGAAGCTCAGGATCGCACTGGCGCCTTTCGGCGTGTACTTCTGCGCGAGGTCGTAGTAGCGGTCGCCCGCCAGGCCCGGGTAGCGCACCCAATCCACCAGCGGATGCTCGCTGAGGAAACGCGCCACCGCGAGCGCGTTCTCGCAATGGCGATCCATGCGCACGTGCAGCGTCTCGATACCCTGCAGGAGCAGGAAGCTGTTGAACGGACTGAGCGCCGGACCGAGCACGCGCAGCTGCTCGAGACGCGCGCGCATGCAGTAGCCGAAATCGCCGAAGGTCTCGTAGAAGCGGACACCGTGGTAGCCGGCCGATGGCTCGGTCATGCCGGGGAACTTGCCGTTGTCCCAGGGGAACTTGCCGGATTCGACGATGACCCCGCCGATGGTGGTGCCGTGACCGCCGAGGAACTTGGTCGCCGAATGGATCACGATATCAGCGCCGAAATCGAACGGCCGGCACAGGTAGGGCGTGGGAAACGTGTTGTCGACCATCAGCGGGATGCCGGCGTCATGCGCGACATCGGCGACCTTCTCGATGTCGAGCACGTTGATCACCGGGTTGCCGATGGTCTCGGCATAGATGACCTTGGTGTTGGGCCGGATCGCGGCGGCGAACGCTTGCGGGTCGTCGGCATCGACCAACGTGGCCTCGATGCCGAAGCGCTTGAAGTTGAAATCCAGCAGCGAATGCGTGCCGCCGTAGAGCGTGCGCGCGGCGACGATGTGATCGCCCTGCTCGACCAGCGTCACCAGGGCGATCATCGACGCGGCCATGCCGGAGCTGACGGCGAGCCCCGCGCGACCGTTCTCGAGCGCCGCCATGCGCTCTTCGAACACCGCGGTGGTAGGGTTGGAGAGACGCGTGTAGATGTTGCCGAAGGTCTGCAGGTTGAACAGGCTCGCCGCGTGCTCGGGATCGTCGAAGACGTAGGACGAGGTCTGGTAGATCGGCACCGCGCGCGAGGCGGTGGCCGGATCGGGCAGCTGCCCGGCATGCAGGCACAGCGTTTCGAAGCCGAATTCGTGGTCGCGGGCCATCTCAGTTCTGGATCACTTTCATGCGCTTGGAGGAAATGACGCGGGTGTTGACGCCGACGAAGTTGAGGCCGCCGAACAGGCGCGCGTGCTCGATCTTGATGCAGCGATCCATCACCACCTCGAGACCCGCGGCCTCGGCCGCGGCCGCCACCTCGAGATTGATCACGCCGAGTTGCAGCCACAGGCATTTCGCACCAATGGCGACGGCCTCGTCGAGAATCGGCGGCAGGTCGGCCGGCTTGCGGAAACAGTCGACGATGTCGACCGGCTCCGGGATCGCAGTCAGGTTCGGATAGCAGGTCTCGCCGAGCACCTCGTCGTACATCGGGTTGACCGGAATGACGCGGTAGCCGTGCTCCTGCATGTACTTGGCGGCAAAGTTGCTCGGCCGGTGCCAGTTCTGCGACAGGCCGACGACCGCGATGGTGCGCATCTCGCCGAGAATGCGCCGCAGCGTGGGGATGTCGCCGAGATAATCCTCGGCCACGCGGGTTTCAGCGTTCACGCACGTAGTCTCCCGTGATCTGGTCGACGCGGGTCACGCCGAGCAGGGCCATGTCGCGCTCGACCTCGGCGCGCAGCAGGGCGAGCGCGCGATCGACGCCGACGCGCCCGCCGGCACCGAGCCCGAACAGGTAGGGGCGGCCGATCATGCACGCCTGCGCGCCGAGCGCGAGCGCCTTGAGGACGTCGGTGCCGCGACGCACGCCGCCATCGACGATCACCTCGACGCGGTCGCCCACGGCCTGCTTGACGTCGGCCAGCAGGCTGATCGGCGAAGCCGCCTGGTCGAGCTGGCGCCCGCCGTGGTTGGACAGGATCACCGCCGTCGCACCGATCTCGGCCGCGCGCACGGCATCCTCGACACAACAGATGCCCTTGATCGCGAACGGTCCCTGCCATTGCTCGATCATCCACGCCGCCGCGTCCCAGTCGACCGAGGGATCGAACTGCTTGGCGAGATAACCGACCAGCGTGATCAGTTCGTCATCCCCGACCGGCGCCTTGTGCGCGACGTTGGCGAGCTGGAAGGGATCGGAGGTGAGGTACTTCAGGCCCCACAGCGGATGCAGCAGGAAGTCGAGCCAGCTCGCCAGCGTGAGCTGCGGCGGGATCGACATGCCGGTATGCAGGTCGCGCTCGCGATTGCCCGGCACCGGCACATCGACGGTCAGGCACAGCGCGTGGTAGCGCGCCGCGCGACAGCGATCGATGAACTCCGAGACCAGCGCGCGATCGCGAAAGACATAGATCTGGAACCACTTGGGACCGGCACAGACCTCGGCGACCTGCTCGATGGAGCGCGTGCTGACCGTCGACAGGGAATACACCGTGCCGGCGTCGGCCGCGGCCGCGGCGACGGCGAGTTCGCCTTCGTTGTTGAACAGGCGTGACATTCCGGTCGGCGCGAGCACCACGGGGAAATCGACGGGAGCTCCCATCACGGTGGTGCGGGTGTCGATGTGGCTGACGTCGACCAGGTAGCGCGGCAACAGCTCGTAGCGATCGAAATCGCCGTGGTTGTGCGCCAGCGTGACCTCGTCGTCGGCGGCACCGTCCATGTAGTGAAACATCGGCGCCGGCACGCGCCGCTTCGCCCAGCGGCGCAGGTCCGCAATGTTGTGGCTGCGCTTCACGCACCAGCCGTTGACCATCTCGTCGATGCGCGAAACCAGTGATGGCACCATCGAGCTCTCCCCCTCCCGTCAGTGGCGACGCACGATAGCAGATCGACCGCGCGCGGGCATCGGCCCGCGCGCCCGGCTCACAGCAGCGCGGTGTCGAGCGCGGCGACGACCGCGGAACCGTCGATGGTGGCCTGCTCCAGCGCGCTCGCGCGCGGCAGGATCTGCGCGCAGTAGAAACGTGCCGATGCCAGCTTGGCGGCATGGAACGGATCGGTGTCGCCGGCGGCGAGCGCGACGCGCGTTGCCTCGGCCATCATCCAGCCGCCGCACACGGTGCCGGCGAGCATCAGGTAATTGACCGCGGCCGCCGCGCCGAGGCGCGGATCCGCGGCCCCGTCGAGCAGCCAGTCGACGACGCGCTCGAGCCGGTCGACGCCGGCGGCGACGGCGTCGTGCACGTCCTTGCCGCCCTCGCCTGCCGCGGCCAGCGCGGCGAGGCTCGCGCGCATGTCCGCGAGCAGCTCGCGCACCGCGGCGCCACCATCGCGCAGGGTCTTGCGGCCGACCAGGTCGCCGGCCTGGATGCCGGTGGTGCCCTCGTAGATGGTGGTGATGCGCGCGTCACGATAGTACTGCGCGGCCCCGGTCTCCTCGACGAAGCCCATGCCGCCATGCACTTGCACGCCGAGCGAGGCCACTTCCTGGCCGACCTCGGTGCTCCAGGCCTTGACGATCGGGGTCAGCAGGTCACCGCGGCGGGCGGCCCGGGCGCGCGTCTCCGGGTCACCGTGCCGCTCGGCGACGTCGTAGGCAAGCGCACACACGTAGGACAGCGCACGCGTCGCCTCGACCTGCGATTTCATCGTCATCAGCATGCGCTTGACGTCGGGATGCTCGACGATGGCGGAACGCTCGGCAGCCCCGGGCGCCTGGCCCTGGATGCGTTCGCGGGCATGCTTGAGCGCGTGCTGGTAGGCCGCCTCGCCGATTGCCACGCCCTCGCGGCCGACCGCGTGCCGTGCCGCGTTCATCATCGTGAACATGTGCATCAGGCCGCGGTTCTCCTCGCCCACCAGGTAGCCGACGGCACCGCCGTTGTCGCCATAGGACATGACCGCCGTGGGGCTGCCATGGATACCGAGCTTGTGCTCGATCGACACGCAGCGCACGTCGTTGCGCTCGCCCAGAGAGCCGTCGTCGTTGACCAGGAACTTGGGCACCGCGAACAGCGAGATGCCGCGCGTCCCTTCCGGCGCGTCGGGCAGCCGGGCGAGCACGAGGTGGATGATGTTCTCGGTCAGATCGTGCTCGCCGTAAGTGATGTAGATCTTCTGCCCGGTGACGAGGTAATGATCGCCGCGCGGTTCGGCGCGCGTGCGCACCGCGCTCAGGTCCGAGCCCGCCTGCGGCTCGGTCAGGTTCATCGTGCCGGTCCATTCGCCGGCGATGAGTTTTTCGAGGTAGCGCGCCTGCAGGTTCTCGTCCCCGTGCTGCTCGATGGCCTCGATCGCGCCGTTGGTCAGCAGGGGGCACAGGCCGAAGGCCATGTTGGCCGAGTCCCACATCTCGCTCACGGCGGTGGCGATCAGCTTGGGCAGCCCCTGGCCGCCGTGCGCGGGATTCATCGCCAGCGAGCACCAGCCGGCTTCGCAGAACGCGGCGTAAGCTTCGCGCCAGCCCTCGGGCGTGTGGACGACATCGCCTTCGAGGCGGCAGCCTTCGACGTCACCCACCCGGTTGAGCGGCGCCAGCACGCCGCTCGCGAACTTGCCGGCCTCTTCGAGGACCGCATCGACCAGGTCGGTGCTGACTTCCTCACATCCCTCGAGCGCGGCCAGCTGGTCGCAGCCGATCACTTCCTCGATTACGAAACTCATGTCACGCAGCGGCGCGGCGTACTCCAACATCGGTCAATCTCCGCAGAAGCCTGGGTCAGTCAAAGCGTTTCATTTTCGCACAGGGAGCCGGCGCAGGCTGCCCCGGCGCGCCGGGCCTGCGCGGAGCGCGCGTCAGGGCGTGCAGCGCAGCGGCCGCCGCACGCCGCCGTGTCAGACAGCGGCGGCGAGTGGCGACAAGACGGGAATCGGGCCGAGGTCGATGGGACCGCCCTTGATCACCTCGTCCTGGCACGTCGGCATGCCCTGGCGGGCACGCGCATAGGTGGCCAACGCCCATACCGGGAAGTAACGGCTGTAGCCGTGGTAGCGCAGATAGAACACGCGCGGGAAGCCCGTGCCCGTGTATACCTCGTCGTCCCATTCACCGGCCTCGTTCTGCGTACGTACCAGGTAATCGATGCCGCGCTGCACGTGCGGGGAGGACGTTTCGCCGACCGCCATCAGGGCGAGCAGCGCCCAGGCGGTCTGCGAGGCCGTGCTGATGCCGTTGCCGGCGAGCGCACGATCGTCGTAGGTATTGCACGATTCGCCCCAGCCACCGTCCTCGTTCTGCGCATCCTGCAGCCACTGTACGGCTTTACGAATGTAAGGCTTGGCCGGATCTTCGCCGATCACGCCGAGCGCGCAGAGCACGCTCCAGGTACCGTAGATGTAATTCACGCCCCAGCGGCCGTACCACGAGCCGTCCGCTTCCTGGTCGCGCTGCAGGAACTCGATTGCGCGCTTGACCGGCGGGAAGGTGTTGTCGTAGCCGAGCATGGCGAGCAGCTCGATCGAACGCGCGGTGAGGTCGGCCGTGCCCGGGTCGACCAGCGCGCCGTGGTCGGCGAACGGGATCTTGTTCAGGTACTCGTAGTTGTTGCCGATGTCGAACGCGCCCCAGCTGCCGTCCGGGTTCTGCATGCCCAGCACCCAGTTGACCGCCTGGTTGATGCGCTTGCGCTTGTGCTGCTTGTCGTGCGCGCCGGCGCGCAGCAGCGACATCAGCACCATGCCGGTATCGTCGACATCGGGGTACTTGTCGTTCTCGTACTGGAACGCCCAGCCGCCCGGCTCCAGGCCCGGAGCCTGGTCGCACCAGTCGCCGGTGACGAAGATCTGGTGGTCGAAAAGCCATTCGATGGCCTGCTGCACACCCGGGTGTTCGCCGGTCGCGCCGGCCTCGAGCAGCGCCGTCAGCGAGAGGCAGGTGTCCCACACCGGTGACACGCAGGGTTGTACGTAGGATTCCTTGACGTCATCGAGCACGAGATCCTCGATAGCCTGGATCGTGCGCGCGAGATCGGCATCGTCGGACTTCGCACCGAGCACGGTGAGCGCCATCGCGGCATTGGCCATGGCCGGGTAGATGGCGCCGATGCCGCCCTTGCCCTTGGCGTGATCGCGCATCCAGCGCTCGGCACGCTTGATCGCGTTCTCGCGCACGAAATCCGGAATCAGCGGCTCGCAGGTCTTGAGCATGCGGTCGAGCAGCACGAAACAGTTGCGCAGCGGTTCGCCCGCGGTGAAGTGATCGAGGTTGCGCAGCTTTTTCGGCGAGGACAGAAACAGCTCCTGCACGCCGAGATGCTCGTCGACATGGACCACCGGGCGCCGCGCGAACAGGATCAGCAAAGGCACGATCACGCAGCGCGACCAGTAGGAGACCTTGCTCAGATTGAAGAACCACCACTTGGGCAGAAACATGATCTCGACCGGCATCGCCGGCACCGTGCGCCACGGCACCTGCCCGAAAATCGCGAGCGTGATGCGCGTGAACACGTTGGCCGCTTCGGCGCCGCCGTTGTTCAGCACCCAGCGGCGCGCGCGCACCATGTAGGGCGCGTCGACCGAGTGGCCCATCAGCTTGAGCGCGAAGTAGGCCTTGACGGTGGCGCTCAGATCACCGGGCCCGCCCTGGTAGAGCGACCAGCTGCCGTTGCGGTTCTGGCGGCGCCGCAGGTAACGCGCAATCCTGACCTCGCGCTCGGGGTTCTTGCGTCCGAGAAAATGCTGCAGCAGCACGTACTCCGACGGGATGGTCGCATCGGCCTCGAGATCGAAACGCCAGTGGCCATCTTCCGCCTGCCGTTCGAGCAGCGCCTGCGCGGCACGGTTGAGGCTGGCCTGGATGGGGTCGCCGCGACGCTCCAGGGGCTGCACGGTCTGCTCGTGCAGGATCGCGCTGGCGAGCACCGGCTCGCGCTGCTCGGTAGCCCGGGGTTGTGCTTGGAGTTGTTCTTCGATCATGTTCTATCCAGACCGTGAGGTCGCGTGCTTGAGTCGGAGCGACGCGCACGCGCGTCGCGCTGCCGCCGGCACGGGCGCCGTTCGTGGTTCGATCGGATCCAGGGAGTGGTGCGTCGCAAAGATCGCCAAAACCGCCATCCGCCGTTCTGCGCGTGCCGAAAATGCAGGTACTCCGGGCCAGACTACCTGAGGGTGTGCGGATGCGGTCCGGCTTGCGCGCCGGGGCATCCGTCGTTGTTGTAATAAGACGCCGCTATTCTAGAGACGAATTGCCCGAATGCAAGGATTTCTGAGGGAAATCATACAGATTGACAGCTTATTGAGGCGTGCTTACAACACTTTCGCGCGCGGCCCCGCGCCACGCTTTTGCGCACTGCCGCACGTGTTCTCGCGAACGTGAGACGCCGGCCGCGGCACGGAGTTCGCCGGCCTCCCGTCGCGCCCCCATGGCACAACCGGGCACGGCCCGTACAGGCAGCGCGACGGCGCGCCGTCGCGGCTAGCGCGGCGCGGACGGTGGTGCCCGGAGCCGGAGTCGAACCGGCACGGCCTCGCGGCCGGCGGATTTTAAGTCCGCTGCGTCTACCAGTTCCGCCATCCGGGCTGCGCTGCAGGCCTGCGCCAGCGTGCCGCGAGCAGGCCTGCTGGTACACGACGGCGCGCCGGCGTGCACGCGACGCGCCGCGTCAGCGGCGCGCATGATACCCGAAAAGCGCCGCGCCACGCCGTCATGCAGCGATCGCGAGGGCGAGCGGCTCGCCGAGCAGCGCGGCGAGCCGGGCGAGCAGGCGGGCCGCATCGGCGCCGTTGATGAGGCGGTGATCGAAGCCCAGCGTGAGGGGCAGCACGAGGCGTGCCGTACCCGCCTTCGTGGTCACGCGCCGCATTGCCGAGACACCGAGGATGGCGGCCTCGGGCCAGTTGACCAGCGGCTGCATGGCGTCGACGCCGAGCGCGCCGAGATTGCTCACGGTGATGCCCGCGCCGCGCAGCTCGGCCGCGCCCAGCGTGCCGTCGCGCGCCGCGCTCGAGAGCCCGGAGAGCACGGCCGCGATCGCCCGGATGTCGAGTCGATCGGCGTCACGCAACACCGGCACGAGCAGGCCCCGCGGGGTGTCGACGGCGACACCGATGTTGACGTATCCGCGGTAGACTACGGCCTCGCCGGCGGCGTCGAACGCGGCATTGAAGCGCGGCTGCTCCTGCACCGCTACCGCGAGTGCTTTGCACAGCACGCTGGTCAGGGTCAGGGGCGGCGCGTCGGGGGTCTGCTGTGCACGCAGGCGCCGGCGCGCCTGCTCGAGGGCGCTCACATCAACCTCGCGCGCGACCCAGGCCATCGGCACCGAGCGCGCCGCGCGCGTGAGATTCGCCGCGGTGGTGCGCTCGATGCGGCTCAACGGTTCACGCCGCACCGGTCCGTGGGCGGCGAGATCGGGCAACGGTGGTGCTGCCGGCGCATCGGACGACGCGGCGCTCGACGGGTTGTCGGCGCACAGCGCGCGCACGTGGCGCCTCACGTCTTCGCGCGTGATGCGCCCGCGCGGGCCGCTCGCCGGTACCATAGCGAGGTCGACACCGAGTTCACGTGCCTCGCGCCGCGCCGCCGGCCCCGCCGGCAGCGGGCGGTAAGGCGCGGGCGCGGCAGGCGGACGCTCCCCATCCCCGTGGCCATCCCCGTGGCCATCCCCGTGGCCATCCCCGTGGCCATCCCCGTGGC
>Ga0180435_10000672_pt1 | contig 36091 bp, 35 predicted proteins | sample SS_ome_3_FD_132467 | JGI IMG/M metagenome (GOLD analysis project Ga0180435, IMG submission 132467) | Hypersaline lake sediment archaeal communities from the Salton Sea, California, USA - SS_3_S_1 metaG | ecosystem: Environmental > Aquatic > Non-marine Saline and Alkaline > Hypersaline >... | reverse complement strand
AGCCGACAAGACCCCCTTCGCTTATCCATGGTTTTAGGGCCAGGATGGCGCCGGCTTATGAAGACTCGGGTATGGGGTGCCATCGGCCGCCGGTCTTGACGGCCAGGCCATGGGCGGTTTCCTTCAGGAAAGGGGCCAACCTGACCATGGCCCGTTCTGAAAAGCGGATGCGTTCATCACCGCTTCGCATAAACAGGGTGTCCTTTGAAATATACAGGGCCGATGGATCCAGCGGCAGGCGTTTCCTCGAATTGAGAACAAGCGTTTGGGGCGGCCTGCCCCGTAAATCCATGGCGGTGAGAGGTGTGTCCACATAGTGGAAATAAACCTTTTCCCTTAGACCGTCGCGTTCCTGGGTGACGAAATACCCCTTGCCGTCACGCCGGAGCGCACGGTTGAAACGATCGATGATTCTGGGGTTTTCAAAGGGGCCGTATGCATTGCACCATCTTCCGCGTTCATCCATCCAGAATACGGCATGGTCGGCGCTGATTTCGACTACGGGTATCTTGTCATTCATAGGGTCTCGGTCCATTAACAGCGCCGCTCTTCCGGGCTGATACGATGTCAGGCCTGACCTGTTTGTCCGGCATGAAGAATAAAGCCTGCAACCCGTCCTCAAAAATCGACGTAGATCAGAGCAGGGTTACAATGCCGAGATAGCCATCTACGGTTATGTCTCTGCCGTTGGTTATCAGCGAGGTGACATCCGGAACTCCGGTGACACACGGCAAACCATACTCCCTTGCGATAATCGCTCCGTGGATCAGCATGCCGCCTCGCCTTTCAACGATCCCCGCGCACAGTGGCACGATAAAGGTCATATTGGGGTCAACCGCATCGCAGACCAGTATTTCGCCGTTTATAAAACCGGCGAGGTCTGAATGGGTCTTTATAATGCGCGCGACCCCTTTTGCAATCCCGGGGCCCGAGGGCTGGCCGATCAGTTGCCTGGCTTCAACATGATAAGGCCCAAGGGGCTTTGCTTCAGTGCTTTCAGGAACAGGAGGGGCATGGTTCCTGCTTGTTTTCCGGTTTGACATTTTACTTACGAGGCGCTGGAGCCTGTCTGAGGGGGGCTTATCGGAAGCGATCCGTTTTTCCGCTTCCTTGAGGGCCATTGCCAGCAGGGATTCAATGCGGCCGAGATGAATATTATCATCATCCCTGAATTTATAACTGGCCCTTGCCAACTCCAAATAGTCCTCGGCGCGCTTGCGGTCTTCGACGCTGAAGCGGGAAAGAAATGCACGTTTAGTGACACCCCTGTGCTTATCCGTCGGGCTCCGTTTATTCGGCGATTTAGCCATCTTGAGCAACAGGTTGATCAGGTTCGAACTTTCCGCTTCGCATTCTTTCCCACCGGTCACCTGGCAGCTTAAATCACCAAATTTTTCGATGAATGTGTTGACTGATGTCCGGAATTCAGGCGACATGTCCGGGTCAGGGTGATGTGAATGTTTCCGCCGGTTTTCAAGCCGCCGCCTTAATCCGGGGTCCTTCTCGATTTGACGGGCCATTTCAGCCAGCTGCCGGTTTCTTTGGACACTCAACAAGGTGTTGTTTTGAAGCAGGCCCATAAACTCATATGGATCATCCGGGCGGACAACGTCGTTATAAAACTCGCCGAAAAGGCGCATTCCATGCGCAAAGGGAATAAACTCTTTCCAATACACATCCGTCCAGAATGTATTGAGCTCAAGCCTCCGGCCTATTTCATCTGCAAGCAAATCGTCGGTAAGCCCTTGAAGGTCAATTTCTGACAGATCGTCTGCGGTCTCGATCATCCGGGGAATCAGTGTTTGTTCAATTTTTATTTTTAAATCGGAAAGATTGTCAAAGGTCCTGCGAAGGCTCAGATACCAGCCCCGATTGTCCCGGGAACCGTCGCCCCGGGCGGCGGTAATCGCCCTTGCCTGAAGAATATAGAGCTTATTTTCCCGGATCGTCCATTCAATGTCTTGCGGCCCTTCCAACAGCGTTTCAATCTCCATGATGGTTCCATACAGGTGCCGGCATTCTTCTTGGTCCAGGGGCGGCTTTCGTTTAGATTCGTCACTCAACTCCGTTTTTTTAATCCCATTGGTTGCCGGGACAACACATTGACGGCGCGACGCAGGCTGATGCGTTATTGAATTCGGATTGGTGTGGTCGATGATCCACCGATCAGGCTCGATCATGCCGTCTACCAAGCCCTGGTTAAGGCCGTAAACCGACTCGATGACGGCCTCGGAAGAATTCTGGGGGTTTTTGCTGAAGGCTATTCCCGAGCGTTCGCCGAAAATGAGTTCCTGGATCAACACCGCCATGCTGCTTTTTTCAACATCGAGTTTTAATTCCCGCCGGTATAACAGGGCGGCATCGGACCAGAGAGACGCCCATACCAGCTTGATATGATGGAAGACGGCATCGATACCGCGAACATTTACAAAGGATTCATGCAAGCCGGCAAACGATGTCGCTGAAGAATCTTCATCCGGTGATGAAGATCTTACGACGACGGGATTCGGCCCGAACCTTTCCTTCAACATGGCGGAAATGGAATGTTTAATCGCACCGGGCAATTCTTTGCGGATGAACATGCTGCGAATCCGCAAGGCGGCGTCCCATATCTCTTCCCAACGCATCTCCCTGAAATTCTTTCGGTGGATTTCCAAAAGAATTCTCTCCTTGAGGCCGCTCTCCCGGACAAAGTGGCGGTAAACATGGGCCGGGACGCAGAGGGTTTCGGGGATTCGAACGCCTTTTTTTGCCATTCTGGCCAGCATCAGGCCTTTTCCGCCCAGTTGGTTTCGATCGCCCGTTTCGGTGCTGTCTATCGATACTATATCAATCATCGTGTATGTGCAGTTCCGTAACTTTCTGGAAATTTTCAACCAGAAAAAAGCTCTTCGTCCGCACCCGTATGGCGGCGCAAGAGGGTGATGTGACGAAGTCTTCCAGGTAGGGATGCTTTTCCAGGTATGCTGGAAGTAGCTGCCCCCGGAGACGACCGTCCATTATCTCCGCCACCCCGGTGATTGTGACGGCCGCCGCTTCATGGAAATCCGATTCGCGATTTGAGCCGCTGTGGACCAAAAGCGCCACATGGTTGTTGGCGGTTATGTTGGCAAACTTGCGGGTATGCTGCGAAGTGGCAAATACGAGCTGCTTTAGATCCGGATCAGCGATGAACGCAACCAGGCTGGCGTAGGGGGTCCCCTCCCGGGACTGGGTTGAAAGTACGGCGAGTTTCTGTCCGTTTAATAGGTTCTGAATAGCCCGTTTTGTTTTTTCGTCTCGATTCATTTTTGAAGACCGCCTTTTTAATCTGACAATACCATCCGCCTAAATCCGACGGCGTTTTGTTGCACCTTCCATAGAGAGTTTGACAATACTCACCTTGTATACTATTTTTTTTTATTAAGCACCAGAGACAATACGAATCGCCTGTGACTTGATAATGATTCAAGTGGCTGTGGATTGCGTTCAGTGCCCAAGATTCTTGACACGGGTTGCCCTTAGGCTATAGTCTGTGCTTTAGAAAAAAAACTCTGTCACCAGACAAAAATTAAACCATTATGGAAGGGAGCTGTTATGGCGGACAAGGATTCTGTATTTGTAAGGGTTAAAGATCAATCCGGAAATGAATTTATCTGTCCCATCGAGTCTTTAATAGATCCGGAAAATGCTTCAGAAGACGTATTGGACAATTGTGTGGATGACGGGGTTGTTGGACGATTTGCCGGCAATATCGATATTCAAGATCCTGAATAAATGGTATTGGGGTTAATTTCCGATCCATTCATTTTTTCCGGTGGGCGTTTTGTAGGCACCAGACTCTTTTCTGACTTGTTTTTTAATATCGACCTGATCATCGACCTCAAAAATAATAGTGCTATTAAGGAGGTTTTCCATGGACCACTTGATCTTGTCTCGGCTTCAGTTTGCAACAGCCACGATTTTTCATTTCATTTTTGTCCCATTGACCCTTGGGCTGTCTCTCATGATCGCAATTATGGAGACCCGCTATGTAAAAACCGGCGATGACACATACAAGAAAATGGCCAAATTCTGGGGGAAGCTATTTATCATTAATTTTGCCTTGGGCGTGGTCACCGGTTTGACATTGGAATTCCAGTTCGGCACCAACTGGGGGAATTTTTCTGTTTTCGTGGGCAATATTTTCGGTCCGATTTTGGCATTCGAGACAACATCCGCCTTTTTTGTTGAATCGGTGTTTTTGGGTATATGGATTTTCGGTTGGGACAAGGTTTCCAAAGGGTTTCATGCATTTTGCATGTGGATGGTCTTCATTGCGTCGACATTTTCCGCCTATTGGATTCTGGTGGCAAATGCCTGGATGCAGCATCCCGTGGGATACGCCATCGAAAACGGCAGGGCGGTATTGACCGATTTGTTGGCTGTACTGGTCCAGGAGTTTGCCATTCTCCAGGTGCTCCACGTCCTGTCCGGAGCCTATGTATTAACAGCTTTTTTTATGATGTCCGTCAGTGCCTACCACTTGATTAAACGGCAGCATGTTGATTTTTTTAACCGCTCATTTACCATGGCGCTGACGCTCGGCTTCATATTTTCTATTTTTACCGTCTTGGAAGGCGACCTCCACGGCGCTGACGTGGCGGAGAAGCAGCCGGCCAAACTGGCGGCCATGGAATCCCTGTGGGAAACAACCACCCATGCGCCGGTCTATCTGTTTGCGCTTCCGGATCAGAAAAATGAGCGGAATAGTGTCGAGATCGGCGCCATCCCCGGGCTGTTGAGCTTTCTTGCTTTCAAGGATGTGGCCGCTGAGGTAAAGGGGTTAAAGGCGTTTCCGCCGGACGAACGCCCCAATGTGCTCATCACCTCTTTTGCATTCAAGGGAATGGTGGGGTTAGGAACCCTTTTTGTTTTTTTAACCGGCTGGGGAATGCTGCGACGAAAAAAACTGTCTGAAAGCCCCTTGTATCTGAAAGTGATGCTGTGGAGCCTGCCCTTGCCCTACATAGCAAACGAACTGGGCTGGATTTTGACCGAAGTCGGTCGTCAACCCTGGGCCGTCTACGGTCTTTTAAGAATATCAGATGCCGGTTCCAGCCTGTCCGCTTCACAGGTGCTTATTTCTCTTTCGGGGTTTATCATTGTTTATGGTCTATTGGGAGCCATCGCTTTTTATCTGATGGCCCGCCATGTTCAAAAAGGGCCGGAATGAAGACAACATCACTGTGGCGCTGTTTATTAAATGGGTGAAAGGAGACGGCTATGACACTTCAATCAACCTGGTTTTACATATGGGGATTTTTATGGGTCATGTATTTTATGACCGATGGTTTTGTGCTGGGAATTGGAATTCTCTATCCGTTTATCGGAAAAAATGATCGTGAAAAGCGCCTTATGCTGAACAGTATCGGACCTGTGTGGGATGGAAATGAAGTGTGGCTGATTACTGCAGGCGCCATCACATTTGGGGCATTTCCGGTTGTTTATGCAGTGATGTTCACCTCGTTGTATACGCCGCTGATGCTGATTCTGTTCAGCCTGATCCTCCGGGGAGTATCCTTTGAGTTCAGAAGCAAGGTCGAGTCCGAATCATGGCGCGCCGTATGGGATAAAATTATTTTCATCAGCAGTTTGCTTGCCACGATACTGTTGGGTGTTGCGTTTGCCAACATCTTCAGGGGGGTTATGCTGGGTGAGGACAATGTGTACCAAGGGAATTTTATGAGCCTCATTCATCCCTACGGGCTGACCGGCGGAGTCCTCTTTGTTCTTTTATTTGTTCTCCACGGGCTGTCCTGGCTTTGCGTCAAAACCGACAAGGAACTTATGGCTCGATGCGAACACCTGTCAAGTAGAATCTGGTACGCGCTGACCGCCTGCATTGTGATTTTTCTCGTTTTGACATGGCTGTACACGGACCTTTATGCAAATTATATCGACAACCCGGTGCTCTTTATTTTTCCGGCAGGCTGTGTGTGCGGACTGGTGTTGCACCATATTTCAATGAAACGAAAACAGGTATTCCTGGCATGGGGGTCTTCTGCATTGATAATTGCCGGGGCGGCATGTTTCGGGCTCGGCGGCATGTTTCCCCGCCTTTTCCCATCCAGCATCCATGACAGTTATAGTCTGACGGTGTATAATTCTTCTTCGGATTTTAACAGTTTGAAGATTATGCTGATTGTAATCGCCATTTTTATACCGCTTGTCCTTGTCTATCAGGGGTATGCATACCGTCTTTTCAGCAATAAAATGACCGAGGAGGATATTAATACAGGCGAGGCATACTAAAGACATCTAAACTAAACCGTTGCCGATATATGTCATGACACCATAATGTTAAACTAATCGCCAGGAGGTTAATAATGTCCTATGACTTTAATGCAAAAGAAGTGTTCGAGATGGCCATTCGAATTGAAGAAAATGGTGCGGCATTTTACCGAAAAGCTGCAGGGCTGCAGTCGGATGAATCAAACCGGGATCTGTTAAACAAGCTTGCCACAATGGAAGATGCACACAAGGTGTCATTTGTTGATATGCAGCAGCATGTTACGGAAGCGGAGCAACGTAAGACCGTATTTGACCCGAATAATGAACTGTCCCTGTATTTGAACGCCATGGCGGATCTTCACGGCGGCGAAGGCAGTCCTGCTGCCGCAGATGCCCTCACCGGCAAGGAGACCATGGAAGAGATTGTGGCAACCGCCATCGGTTTGGAGAAGGAATCCATTCTGTTTTACCTGGGGCTTCGGGATTTTGTACCCCCCAAGTTAGGCCGGGATAAAATTGATGAGATCATTAAAGAAGAACGCAAACACATCGCCCAGCTGAATGCGGTGTTAAATAAAATGAAAACAGGTTAAACCGGGCAACGTGCAGGGTCCAATAACCCTTTAAGCTGAATGATTATCTTTTCGGGGAGGGTGGTTTGATTCATAAAGACCGCATCCGGGCATTGAATGACCGGGACGTGCCGCCGGGTGATTATGTGCTTTACTGGATGCAGCAGTCGCAGCGGGCTCACTGCAATCATGCCCTGGAATATGCCATCGACCGGGCGAACCGAATGGGTAAAAGGGTTGTTGTTGTTTTCGGACTGACCGATGACTATCCGGACGCCAACCTCCGCCATTATTGTTTTATGCTGGAAGGCCTGGCCGAAACCCTCGGGGCGCTGGCAGGCCGGGGCATAAAGATGGCTGTTTGCACGGGGCCTCCGGACGGCGTCATCCTTTCAGCCGCCCGGAGGGCCGTCATGGTTGTGTGTGATCGCGGATACCTCAGGCACCAGAGACAATGGCGCGCCCGGGTGGCCCGGACGGCCAAATGCCCGGTTGTCCGGGTGGAAGGGGATGTCATTGTCCCCGTGGAAAAGGCCTCCGACAAAAGTGAGTATGCGGCCCGTTTTTTTCGACCCAAAGTCAACCGGTTGATGGATGCCTATGCGGACGACTTGCCCGAGTCGGCCCCGAAGATTCCTTCACTGGACATCAAGATACCCGGAGAGGATGTCTTCGACGCAGATAGACTCTTAAACAAACTGACGATTGACACCAGCGTTGGTCCGGTGACATCAAGATTTAAAGGGGGCACCCGGGAGGGGATCGACCTGTTTGATCAATTCCTCAGTTCAACGATAACCGGCTACCAATCCAACCGGAACCAGCCGCAAACCGACTACGTGTCACATATGAGTATGTATCTCCATTTCGGGCAGATATCGCCCGTGTATCTGGTGAGAAAAATAAAGCAGGCCTCCGGTATATCCTTGGACGCTAAAGAGGCTTACCTTGAAGAACTGATCGTCAGGCGCGAGCTGGCGGTCAATTATGTCTATTTCAACGACCGTTACGACTCGTTCGGTGGGCTGCCGAACTGGGCTAAAGATACGCTGAATGACCATGTCAAGGATACGCGGTCGTTTGTTTATGGACGGGAGGAGCTTGAACATGCCCGGACCCATGACGCTTACTGGAATGCGGCTGCAACAGAGATGACATGCACCGGTTATATGCATAACTACATGCGGATGTACTGGGTAAAGAAAATCATCGAGTGGTCAAAAAGCCCCCAAGAGGCGTATCAGCACGCCATTTATCTGAACAATAAATATTTTCTGGACGGCAGGGACCCAAACTCCTATGCCGGGGTGTCCTGGGGCTTCGGTCTGCATGATCGCCCCTGGAAAGAACGCCGGGTGTTCGGAAAAGTCAGGTATATGAATGCCGCGGGCCTTGAACGAAAATGCGATATTAAGGCCTATGTGCGGACCGTCGCCCGGCTGTGTAAACAGGCAATCCCGGACGGCCGAAACGGACAGCGGTCATGATTCGACTCGGGTTATGCTGCATTTTTCGGAGCCAGCCGATTAAATTCAGGCGAACAACCGCACGATACCTGTCGCAGTTTTCAGGGAAAGAGCAGAAGAAGCGCTTGTCGGAGATATGCCGCTTCAACGCAGACAACCTGATGAAGGCCGTCAGCTATTGCTACGGGAACGGGATCGGTGGCTTTCGCATTAACAGCCAGATCCTGCCGTTGAAGACCCATCCCGAGGTTGGATATGAGGTCGGGGATCTTCCCGGCGGAGAAGATATTATCGGGCGGTTTAAGGCCTGCGGTCAATTTTGTAAAAAGAATAATATTCGGACCACATTTCACCCGGATCAGTTTATTATCCTCTCATCCCCCCATCATGACGTTGTGGAGCGTTCCATAGCGGACCTGGACTATCATGCCGAAGTGGCGGAATGGGTCAATGCCGATGTCATCAATATTCACGCGGGGGGCGTTTATAATGATAAAGGGTCGGCCCTCAGGCGCCTTTGCCGTGAAATTGATGCGTTATCAGACCGGGTAAGAACCCGGTTGACATTGGAGAATGACGACAGGAGTTATACACCGGAGGATCTTTTACCCGTTTGCCGTCAAATGCACGTTCCCATGGTGTATGATGTGCACCACCATCGGTGTCTCCGGGATACCATGGACACGGAAAACGCTACTGAAAAGGCTGTGGCCACCTGGGACCGGGAACCGCTGTTTCATATATCCTCACCCCTAAATGGGTGGAATGCCTCGAATGTCCGTAATCATCATGATTATATTGACGTTCATGATTTCCCCAAAAGCTGGCTGCCATTGAAGATAACAGTGGAAGTGGAAGCCAAGGCCAAGGAACTGGCGGTTCTCAAACTGGCCGAAGAACTGAACACCCTGTGAAACACTCGAATGCGTTATTAGGAGGAAAAATACCGCGTCAGGAAAAAGACATAGATGCCTGAGAAAATGCCCTGGGTCGTTCCCCATGCAATGTCAATCACTGTAATAATGACCGGGTATCCCTTTACATACGACAGGTTGGTCATGTCATAGGCAGAGTACATGGCAAAACCGGCAAATGCCCCGATCAATAGAGACGTGGATAGCGAGTTGTCCACCAAAAGGCCCAGCGATATGAACGCCGCCAGCGCCAATCCGATGATGGCCTGAACTGCGAGGCCCACGGGCAGGTTGAACACGATACGGTTGTTTTGAACCTCCGCCAGGTAGCTCAAATGCTTGAAATAGATTGCCTGCCCGACAACGGACAGCCAAAGCAGGTCAAGAATAATGAACGTGGCAATGGACAGGCCCGCCACTTTAAGAAATGTCGAAGAAATAAAATAGTTCACTTGGCGTTCCCGATCTGAATCGCATCAAAAGCCGTTAAACAAGGCTTCAAGCGGAGGGCTGAATTCACAGTCAGCCCGACGGTTCCGGCATGCCCACACAAGGGGTGTCCCCTGTTGACAGTGCGGGCATGCAGATTTGTAGGAAGAGTCCTGAATATTAACCGGGAACGGAAACCGGGGCCGCTTTGCCGATGTCGCTCATCGTCTCTTCGTATTTCGCACGAATGTCGGTATGGGCATCGTCAATTTCCTTTTTCTGGGGCGACCACTCGCTGGGGCATTCATTTTTAAGCTGGTTGACCCGGTCCTCCATCTCGGTCATCAAGTTGTGAAGATCACCGATGTTGCCCAGCATTTTTTCTTTGTCACCGGATGACAGGCCCTCAATTTTCCGGATCATATCATACAGTTTCGCCTTCCATGCCATCAACTCAATGCCGACATTGCTGCAATAATCCATTACATCCATGGTATCCTCCTTTTTCACAATAAAGGTTAACAAAGAACGTTGCCAAAAAGAATTATTAACTTGCCCAATTCAATACGAATTGTAAAAAAATCATGCTTGAAAAGTTATACAAAAAAGACGCATTGACGGAAAAGAAGGCAAATTCAATAGAAGTGTCGCTAAACTAACGTCCATAGTCTTTTTCGTAAGTGTTATGAACCATATAACTAAAATCGGAGGGGGTCAAGGCATTAATTGAAGCCCGGTTTCTCCAACGATCAATACTGGTTGCAATCCACAAGACGCCCGATAAAAAGGTCGGTTTTTTTTCTATAAAACCGATCAGACTTTCAACCTTTTGTCCAGGTGAATCACACCTTCTCAAGCACATCCGCAATACATGTTTTTTCTCTTCCCGTGTCTGACAAGGACGTGTGCTTGGAGCAGAAAAAGAACATGTTCACATTCTCGTGTTGACATATGTTCCAGAGCTCGGTGATCAGCTCACACTCTTTATCTTCATAGAAGTATTTACATGTCGTACACTTCATGGTTAACCTGTTTTATTTAGGCCTGAGGTTTCGAATTTGTCTATCAAACTTGCCACTGTTTGATTTCAGTCCGGCACACCAAAACATAAAGGTTCTATACTACAATAATACCACATTGTGGCGTGTCAAATTTAAAAGACAATTAACCTGATTAAAGTAAAACTTTTCAGCCTTATAGAATAATTTGAATTCAGAAAAACTCTTCCTTTTATTTCGACTGATAATGGATAATCAAAATAAACATAGTGTATTTGACAGGACTGAATTCATAGTATATTAAGAAAAAACAATGCTATCAGCTATTTCTAATACACTTCTATCAGATCGAAGAACAACTTTATCAGCGGCCCTATTCCTAAAGCTACTCTTACTCTTTGAAAGGGGATTTCTTATCATTTTATGAGGTTGGTGGCTCCCTTGACGCTTTTAGAGATCTACTCTGAAGCTAATCTGCAGAAGAAGGAGGGTAACATGAAAGAACGGAGTTTTTTTTATGTTTTAATGGTTATTTTTTTGGCCTTATCTTTGTCGGCATGTGGTTGTTTTGACGATGACGATGACGATGATGGTGGCCCAACCCAAAACATCGTTGAAATTGCTATAGCGAATGGTAACTTTACTACCTTGGTAGCAGCGCTCCAGGCAGCAGAGTTGGACGATGATCTGCAAGGACCCGGACCATTTACAGTCTTCGCTCCCACGGATGATGCCTTCGATGCCTTACCGGAAGGTACGGTCGACACCCTGCTTTTACCAGAAAATCAGGACCTACTCATAGATATCCTGACTTTCCATGTATACGCGGGACAAGTTTCTTCCTCTGACGCCATAGCCGCAGACTGCACCGCCATTACGATGTTAAATGGTTCAGACCTGCGCATAGACGTGGTTGATGGGTCGGTCGTCCTAAGTCTGAATGGTAATCGAGAGGCAATCGTTACCACAACAGACATAGCAGCTACCAATGGGGTTATCCACGTCATTGATGCGGTTTTGGATCCGGATGACGCAACCAGTGATATTGTAGATACTGCTGTTGATAATGGTAACTTTACTACCTTGGTAGCAGCGCTCCAGGCAGCAGAGCTGGACGATGATCTTCAGGGGACTGGACCTTTTACAGTCTTCGCTCCGACGGATGATGCTTTTGCGGCGCTGCCGGCGGGTACGGTTGCAGACCTTCTTTTACCTGAAAATCAAGACACGCTTGTCGACATCCTTCTTTATCATGTCTTTAGTGGCTGCGTGCTTGCTGCTGACGCCATCGCTTTAGACGGCAACAGTGTGGACATGTTGAATGAAGGTAACATGAGTATCGACGTAGAGGAAGGAAGTGTTATTCTTAACCAAGGGGGTGACCGAGAAGCCGAGGTTGTGTTTACAGATGTGCTTTGCTCAAATGGGGTGATCCACGTTATCGATGCAGTTTTAAACCCGGATGATTCCAGCTAATAAGTTCACTTATCAATGGAATATACATAACACCTTCATCTAATCTCCGCCTTGAACTTTTTCAAAGCGGAGATTTTCATGCAAGTATTCTGTGTATTTTTAATTGGAAGATCATGTGCTATGAAACGCATAGTTTTATTAATTGCTTTAAGCCTTATGACATGTCTTAGCGGTGGATGCGCCACTACGGTGGAAGAGGCGGATTACAAGTTAATCCGAAAGAGCGATCAATTCGAACTCCGTGATTATCCGCCTGTTATCGTGGCAGAGACAATTGTCGGCGGCACCCTTGAAGATGCGGGTGACAAGGCATTCAGCAGGCTCTTTGACTATATATCCGGAAAAAACCGTCTTAAGGACAAGATCGTGATGACGGCGCCAGTATCCCAAAAACCCGTTTCCGAGACGATCGCGATGACGGTTCCCGTGGGACAGAAACGAGGGGAAGAGGGGTGGGTGGTGTCGTTTACAATGCCTGCTTCTTATGGAATGGATGATCTGCCGCTTCCGGAAGACCCGGCTGTAACCCTGCGTCAGATACCGGCACGCCGGATGGCAACTGTTAGATACTCCGGCACCTGGAGCGAACAACGATACGACAAATACCGGCGGGACCTTGAGTTGTGGATTGAAAAGAACGGCTTCAGAATCCTCGGTGAACCGGTTTGGGCGCGCTATAACCCACCGCTTACACCGTGGTTCCTGAGACGCAATGAAATTCTCATACCCGTGGATAGCGTGAAATAACGGCTGGAAGATCAACAACCAATAAAGATATCTGGAATTTTGTTTAAAAAAATCGAATATGCCCGTCCGTTTTTCGTATGGTTCCGTTAAAAATACTGTTGACGAGATGCCTATCAATTTATGTGATGAACAAGAAAAGAGCTGTAAAAACAGCATGCCGCGGTGCGTATGATAAATAGAATTCAAAAAAAATTAAGGCCCTTCATCTGCTCAGCCCTGACAACGATCCTATGTTCAACTGCGAATGCAGCGGAAATGACGGTAAGCCTGGACAACCCGCCTGCCGGGGGAGAGATTGTGTTCGTGCTGTATGATTCTCCGAATACGTTCGGCGACCTTCGTGATCCGGCAAAGGTGGTGGCACAACCAGTAGATGGCCGCCAGGTGTTCCATATTCGTGACATACCCGACGGCCGGTTTGCCCTTTTGGTATTTCATGACGAAAACGATAACGGCCGCCTCGACAAGAATTTCATTGGAATTCCAAAGGAGCCCCTCGGATTTTCGAATCGCTATAAGCCCAAGGGCCCGCCCAGCTTTAACCGGGCAGCGTTTGTATTAACAGAAGAAGAGTCGCGTCATTTCGACGTGGAGCTTTACCGCCCGCTGGGAAAGTACGGTCGACTGGGTGCGGGCATCGGCGTCATCGCCCGGAGCAGTCCGTATCGTGATTACAACGGCGGTGTCTACCAGGTCATCCCGGCGATTACTTATAATGGTGATCGTCTCCAGGTTTACGGTCCCAATATCCAGGTCGGTCTGGTCGGCAGCGGCAAACTGCGACTTGCCGCAACGGGCAGATACCGGATCGGTGTTTACGAAGAAGACGAGAGCGATTTCCTTTTAGGCATGGGCGACAGAGAGAACACGCTTATGGCGGGCCTGGCGGTCCAGGCGGAATTGCCGGGCGGCGTAGATTTGTCATTGAGCTATGAGCACGACATGCTCGGCAGAATCGGAGGCGGCGAAGCCCGACTGGGGCTCTCTAAGTCTTTTCAGTTCGGGGTCGCCAGGCTCTCTCCCGAAATCGGTTTCAACTGGCTCAGTTCGAAGATGTCGAACCATGACTTTGGCGTGCCGGACAGCAGGGCAACCGCCATTCGGCCGCCTTATGACCTAGATGATACGATAAGTGTTGAAGGCGGATTCGGGGTGTTCATCGAGATTTCCACGGATTGGTTGATGGTCGCAAATGCCGGCACGGAGGTGTACAGCGGTACCGTCACAGACAGCCCCATTGTCGATAAAAACTTTGTCGTAAAAGGCTTTGCCGCCATCAATTACGTGTTTTAGCCCAGCCGTCTTTGACACCGGTTTTGGGGGCGTGTCAATACAGACTGAAACGACTGTCGCTTGGACGTCCATTTCTCTTCATCACGGCCATTCTCAGATCTTTTCCTTGTATTAATACGGGTAAAAATCCCGGTGGTTTCAAAAAAAAGAAAAATTAACTTGACATTGAATGCCAACAATACTAATACTGAGCCATAACTCAGTTTTACTGAGGAAGCACTCAGTTCAGTGCGGAACGTTTTTAAACCCATTGAAGCTGAATTCGTATCCATAAAAACAAGGAGGACCATCATGACTGAAAAAATTCTACTCGTAGATGATGAACAAGAATTTATCGACGCCTTGGCAGAAAGGATGCGGACACGGGGGATGAATGTGGAGGCATCGACCTCACCCAAGGAAGCATTGGCACTTGTGGAGAAAACACCTTTTGACGCGGTTGTTCTGGATCTGCAGATGCCCGAAATGGATGGTCTGGAGGTGCTGAAGTTGGTGAAGGAAAAAAATCCGGAGCTTCAGGTGATTTTGCTCACCGGGCATGCAACCGTTGAAAAAGGCATTGAAGCCATGAAGCTGGGCGCCATGGATCTGGTGGAAAAACCGGCGGACCTGTCGGAGTTGACCAGCAAAATCCGAAAAGCGCAGGCACAAAAAATGATTCTGGTTGAGAAAAAATCCGAGGAAAAAATAAAAGATATTATGATCAGCAGGTCCTGGTAAATTCGTAAGAGTCCGGGCCGGTGATCGGCCCGTAACGCTAACCGGATATAAGGAGATGAAAACGGTGAAAGATATCAAAGTATTGTTGGTGGATGACGAAGAGGAGTTTGTACAGGTGCTGTCTGAGCGGATTAAAATGCGCCAAATGGGGTCGGATGTTGCATTGAACGGTAAAGAGGCATTGAACAAACTGGAGGAAAAGTTGCCCGATGTCATGATTCTTGATTTCAAAATGCCGGATATCGATGGCCTGTCCGTTTTGGAGCAGGTCAAAAAAGCGTATCCGGGTGTTCAGGTCATCATGCTGACGGCCCACGGCACCCCCGAGGTTGAAAAGAAAGCGCGGGCTTTGGGGGCCTTCGATTATCTGCAGAAGCCGGTGGGTATCGAAACGCTGACTAAAGTGATTGAAAAAGCATATGCCTATAAGCAGAAATTCGAGAACACGATGATGGCGGCGACGTTTGCTGAGGCGGGGGATTTTGACTCCGCCAAGAAGCTCTCTGATAAAGACAAAAAGAAAAAGTAACCGCACCTGAATCGTTCAATCGCTTTAGTTCCAACGGAGGGCCGAATGTTACTATTACAAACGCTTCGTGCACAAAAGTTCCGCGTACTGGTTACCGGTTTGGTTATACTGCTGCTGCCTGCAGTTGTTCTCGCCGCCGAAATAAGTGATGCCGGGGTGCCGGTCAATGACGGTCATGCCTGGTGGTTCTGGCCGTTAATTCTGTTTATTACGACCTTTATCATGGGTGTTTTTGCCGTTTTGGGCGGTGTGGGCGGCGGGGTGCTGTTCGTACCGATCATCAGCGGTTTTTTTCCTTTTCATCTCGATTTTGTTCGGGGGGCCGGGCTGCTCGTCGCCCTCAGCGGTGCCTTGGCAGCGGGCCCCGGGCTTCTGAAGGGGAATCTGGCAAGTCTTCGCCTGGCAATACCGGTTGCCTTGATCGCGTCCACCTGTGCCATCTTCGGCGCCATGATCGGGTTGGCCTTGCCGACCCAGGTTGTGCAGATTGCTCTGGGATCGACCATTGTGGGGATTTGCATATTGATGCTGACGGCCAAAAAATCCGAACTTCCGAACGTCCCCGAACCGGATAAGCTGTCCTCGGCGTTGCGAATTTATGGCGTCTATTATGAACCGAGCTCCCAAAAGACGATTAATTGGCAGATCCACCGCACCCCCATCGGGCTGGCGCTGTTTATTATCATCGGTATTATGGCCGGCATGTTCGGTCTCGGGGCCGGCTGGGCCAATGTCCCGGTTTTAAATCTGGTGATGGGGGCACCGCTGAAGATCAGCGTGGCAACCAGCAAATTTCTGTTGTCCATCACCGACACCTCGGCCGCCTGGATTTATTTGAACCAGGGGTGTGTCCTGCCGCTGATGGTGGTTCCGTCCCTTGTGGGAATCATGCTGGGGTCGTTCGTGGGCGTCTGGTGTCTAAAAATCGCCAAGCCGACGTTTATCCGATGGATGGTCATCATCATTCTGGCTTTTGCCGGTGTCAAGGCGCTGACCAAGGGCCTGGGCATCGAGCTGTTTTAAATCATTTTAAAGTTGAGGAGAATCGTTCACTATGGCTGAACAACATGACATGAATCCGCTGCCGACAGAGGAACAGCTTCTATATGCAGCGATTCTTGAAAAAGGGATGTTTTTAGGATTGGCGCTATTGTTGGTCACCTTTTTTATTTACTGCTTTGGTATTCTAGCGCCGTATATTCCCCTTGATGCCATTTCCGATTATTGGGGGTTGACGGTCAGCGATTATTTGCATAAGGCCGATGTCAAAGCCGGCTGGGCATGGGTGGGCATGCTTAACTACGGAGATTTTCTAAACTTTGTTCCCATTGCGATTCTTGCCGGCCTCACCGTGGTTTGCTATCTGTCGATTGTTCCCGGTCTTTTCAGAAAGAACGATAAGGTGATGGCGATATTATCCATTCTTGAGGCCGTCATCCTGAGTGTTGCGGCAAGCGGTATTCTCGGGAGCGGGGGGCACTGATAAGCCATGTTTTAAACTTAGCAAGCGTTTCACATTACAAGAACTGTGGCTGTGGCAATGGTACTGGTGATCCCCGGCAATTCAGGAATAGGGCGCCGGGCGGGCCGTGACATCCTTCATGGCGGCAGGGTCCGTGATGACGGATCGTGTTGAAGCGCATCCATTTGCATTTTCAGCTTTTTATCTCTGGTGTCATAGAGTTCGTCAGTCAAAAGATGCGTCAGAATAAAGGCATTCAGAAATACATCGTTTTTGCAAATCAGTCGCAGGCGCTGCAGCTGATTCCGGGTGGTCATGGTGATGTCTTTGTGGAGGCGGGATATAACACTGTCTATGATGTGTGCATCCCCCTCGTGAAACCAGTAGATGTTCAGAAAAAGCCGGTTGGCATTTTCCTCGGTGGTTAGAACGGGGATGATTCCTGCAAAATATTTGCGATACTGTTTTCCGATCCGGCAGTAGGACATCAGGCTCAAGTTCGAAATATGCCGCAATGCCCGCTGCAAAGTCGTATCGGAAACATGATACAGCTCGTTGTCGGTTCCTTTGTATACGGCCAGGACGCTGTCGAAGGAATTGTAATGATCAACCACTGGGAGCAGCGGCAGTATCGGGCGCAGCGCATCACAAAGGTCCGTTTTGCCCCTCATCGGACAAATGGTGCATCGTTGAAAGTCGACGGCTTTTTTTATATCCGGTGCTATTTTTTCCGGATCCGTCCAGTAGTCGGCGGTAATCCGTTGAATGTGTTCAGGCGTGAGTGACAGCTGGGTGCCGTCTTTAAATTTAAGATACAGGCCGGGCTGCGAATAGGACTGTAACTGCAGATGGATGCTGCTATTGCTGTCGGGCAAGGCGCTTCCTTTTAGTGATCGGGTTTCAGGGCTATGTTCCTTCTTATAGGAAGTGTAGTTACATTAAACAGTTGACGCCATTCAAGGAAAAATTTCAGAAAGGCCTTGACATGGGGATAAAAAACCGATAATACTGAGTCAACACTCAGTAAAACTGAGCAAAAGCTCAGGATAGCGATGGGGTGATGACACGAAAAGAGGCCATTTTAAAAGCAGCCACGGTGCTGTTTTCACAAAAAGGATACAAAGAGACGTCCACCGCGGAAATTTCACGGATAACCAACGTTGCTGAAGGAACCGTTTTTTATCATTTCAGAAACAAGGAAACGCTGTTTCTGGCGGTGTTAAAGCAAACCCGCGAGATGATAATTGAAGAGTTTGAATCCTACATTGAAAAACGCCGGTTCCGCAATGGAATGGAAGCCGTTGAACACGCGGTGTCCTTTTACATGTATCTCGCCGGTAAACTGGAAAACGAATTTCTGTTACTGCATCGATTTTTTCCCTATAAAATGGCTGTTACTGTTGCCGGATGCCGGCAGCACCTCGAGGCGATATACGACTGCCTCGTTGATATTTTTGAAGAGGCGGTTATAAAAGGTCAAAAAGACGGGTCCATCGGTCGCATGCCCCCGCGAAAGACGGCGTTGATCATTTTCACGATGGTTGACGGCGTTGTGCGATTTAAAACCTACAACCTGTATGATGCCAGCGCGTTATACAGTGATATCATCGACGCTTGCAGACGAATGCTGAACTCAAAAGAACCGGTTAAAGGGGTAGCTTGAGTTGCCGGCGGTGATGATGGCATGGTTTGGAAATAGGGGATACGTCAATGATGAGCGCGTCAGAAAGGAGATAGATTCATGTCCGGCATGACAATTTTCAGCGGATCTTACTGTAATGCGGATACTATTGTAAAAACAATTGTCGATAAAACCGGTTACAACATGCTAACGGATCAGGACATTATTGCCCGCGCAAGTCTGATTTCGGGTATTTCCGAGAAAAAAATCAGTCGCGCCGTATCTGATAAGGCGTCGGTTTTCAATAATTTTACGCACGAAAAAGAACGGTCGGTGGCCTTTATTAAGCTTGCATTGGCGCAATCCCTTCCTGAAACCGACTTTATCATAAACGGTTTTACCGGTTTACTGGTTCCCAATGCCATCCATCACGTGCTGCGCCTGTGCATGATCGCTGATACGGCACAGCGGGTGGAGACGGTCGTCCAACGCCGTGGTGTTGATAAAAAAGAGGCCTTGTCCATCCTCCACGAGGAAGACGAAGCTTGCAGCGCATGGGTGAACAGCCTCTTTAAAACCAGGGATCCATGGGATCCATCCCTTTACGATATCGTGATACCGACGGACAAGATGTCGGTGGACGACATCGCGGAACTGGTGCATATCAATTTGAAGAATGAAGTCATTCAACCCACGAAGGCATCGCTTAAGGCAACCGAAGATTTTGTGCTGGCCGCCCATGTGGAAGTGGCCCTGGCCAAGGAAGGTCATGCGGTCGATGTGTCCGCCCGGGACGGTTTCGTGACCCTCACCATTCACAAGAACGTCCTGATGCTGGGTCGACTGGAAGGTGAACTTAAAAATATCGTTGGTAATGTGGAGGGTGTCAAAACAGTTGAAACGCGCATAGGAAAGGGGTTTTACCAGGAGGACGTCTATCGTCGGTACGATTTTGAAGTTCCGTCCAAAGTGCTGCTGGTGGATGACGAGCGGGAGTTCGTGTAGACCTTGTCCGAACGGCTCCTCATGCGAGACGTGGGATCCGCCATTGCCTACGACGGTGAGTCGGCCTTGACCCTGGTGGCCGAAGACGAGCCGGATGTCATGATACTGGATCTCAAAATGCCCGGAATCGACGGCATTGAAGTGCTGAAGAGAGTCAAGGAAACCAAGCCCGAAATCGAAGTCATTATTCTCACCGGCCACGGTTCCGAACTCGACAAGGAGCAATGCATGGCGCTGGGCGCGTTTGCATACATGCATAAACCGGTGAACATTGATCTGCTGAGCGAAACATTGAAGAAGGCGAACGATAAAGTTAAAAATAAAAAAGAATAATGTTCATGAAAGGATAGTTGCCAAAAGGAAAAAATATAGAAAAGGACCGTGTCATCCATGCAAAAGAACGGGGATAAAGACCTGACGAACTCGGTCAGCCAGGCACAAAGCCGGATCAGAGAGCGCAAAGCAATGCTGAATTACAAGCGCATCTGGCTGCTTTCCTTTTTATTGACGTCCGGTTTTGCGATTATTCCGGTGATTTTCTTTGCCGTGATTGACTACAACGTGACCAAGCGGCTGAGTTTGTCGGAAACCATCTCAAGAACCGCCCGCCTGACTTCAAATTCATGGCGGTCGGTGTCTTTCTTTCTGAATGAGCGGCAGAATGCCTTAAAGTATATTGTCGAAGAAAACAGTTATCATGATCTGAATGACCCCATCCGGTTATCTGAAATACTCGAACATTTGAGGAAAAGTTTCGGCGGATTCGCCGACCTTGGCGTCATTAACTCAGACGGCGTGCAGCGCACTTATGTCGGCCCCTATCAACTCGAGGGAAAAAACTACAGCGGTCAGAGATGGTTCGGGAATGTTGTCGGCCAGGGAAAATATATCAGCGATGTATTCCTGGGATTTCGAAATGTACCGCATCTGGTAATCGCCATTAAGCATGAAACGAAGGATGGCGTTTTCTATGTGCTGCGCGCAACCATTGAGCACAGCATGGACAGCATTCTTTCCGAAGTCAACACCTCGATCCATCAGACAGAGCCTGCTTATTCGGACAGAAATGCGGATGTGTTTTTAATCAATCAACTGGGGATTCTCCAAACCGAGTCATCGCATTTCGGGCACGTGTTGGATATAATACCCTTACCGGTACCCGAGTTTTCGGACAGGACGGAGGTGGTTGAAGGCCGGAATTCTCAAAAAAAGGATCTGGTCATTGGGTATCGGTATATACCCGAAACGCCCTTTATATTGATGATTGCAAAAGACAAGGGCCACCTTATGATTCCGTGGCGCGAATCCCGGATGGAATTAATTCAGTACCTGGCCATCAGCATTACGATTGTGATTCTCTGGATACTGGGAATTACGACCTATTTAACCAGGCGGCTGAGAGAAACGGATCGGCGTCGCGTTAAATATCTGCACATGGCCGAATACAGCAATAAACTGGCTTCCATTGGAAGGCTTGCCGCGGGCGTGGCTCACGAAATCAATAATCCGCTGGCCATAATAAACGAGAAAGCCGGTCTGGTGAAAGATATTTTCCACTTCCAAAAAAAATATCAGGAAGATCCGAAATTGATGGATGCCATGGATGCGATTTTGAATTCCGTTGGACGCTGTGGGCGAATTACCCGCCAACTGTTAAGCTTCGCAAGGCATATGGATGTCAGCATCCAGCGAATCAATCTTAAAAATCTTATAAACGAGGTGCTCAGTTTCCTCGCCAGAGACGCGGAATACCGGTTCATAGATGTCGTGGTTAATATCGATGAGACGATTCCGGATTTTGAAAGTGACAGGGGGAAACTCCAGCAGATTTTTTTGAATATCATAAACAATGCATTTGCTTCGATGACAACCGGCGGAGAGGTTCGCGTCGAAGCACGGAAAAGGGGGGAGAAGATTCGCATAGACATATCTGATACAGGCTGCGGAATTTCGAAGGAGAATCTTGAACATATTTTTGAGCCCTTTTTCTCAACAAAAACGGAAGTCGGCGGAACCGGTCTCGGTTTGTCCATAACCTACAGTCTCATACAGGAAATTGGTGGAAAAATAGACGTCGACAGCACCGTCGGAACCGGAACAAAATTCACGATTGTCTTACCTATGAAAATGGAAAAAAAGGATGAAGAAAATGCGTGTACTCCTGGTTGATGATGAAAAAGAACTGATTTCAACCCTGTCAGAACGGTTAAGCTACCGGGGAGTTGATTCGGATTGGGTATGCAGCGCGAAAGACGCCATATCCAAAACAGAAGAGCAGCCTTACGATATTGCTATCCTGGATATCAAAATGCCTGAAATTGACGGGTTTAAGTTGAAAAAGAAGTTACAGGAAAATAATCCGAACATGAAATTTATTTTCATGACCGGTCACGGTTCGGACAATTATTACCACATTGGAACCCAAGAGACCGGAAAGGAGTTTTACCTGGTAAAGCCGGTAAACATTGAATTGCTGATTCGAAAACTGAATGAGGTTATTAAAAAACAAGGTGACTTATGAATGACGTGAAATATCCTGTCTCTTTGGACGTCGGGCTGAGATTTTTCGGCCAGATCACGGCCTCGATTTCCCATGAAATTAAAAACTGCCTGGCCATTATGAACGAGAATGCCGGTTTACTTCAGGATCTGATAATAATGGGTCAGCGGGGAACCCCTCTGGATCCGGAGCGTATTAATCGAATCGCCGGTAAAATCAACGGCCAGGTTCAGCGGGCGGATTCAGTGGTTAAACATCTGAACCGGTTCGCACACAGCACGGATGACCTTGAAAAAAGCATGGATTTGATGGAGGCATTATCTCTTACCATCGCCCTGAATCGCCGTCTGGCGGTCAATCGCGGTGTTGAACTGAACCTGACAGATCCGGAAGAGGTGTGTGTCGTATCAGCCAACCCCTTTTTATTTCAGTACCTGATCAGTCGCGGTCTGGATGTTCTCATCGAAACCGGTTCGGCAAAAAGAATTGATATCATGCTGAAGCGAACGGAGGAGCGGGTCACCGTTTCTTTTGCGCTGGATGCCGGTCTCGGCGACGTGGAGTCCGTCATGCATTTCCGAAAAGAATACGAGGCGGTGCTCCAGCGACTCGGGTGCCAAATGGATTGGGATGAGAAGCAAACCGAAGTGCAATTGATATTTCAACCATCCGACGGAGGATAATTGGTGCAATAGAAAAAGACACCGGAAAAAGGGAGGTGCCAAATGACTGAAAAAATATTACTTGTGGACGACGAGAAGGAGTTTGTCGATACCCTGGCGGAGAGAATGGAAACCAGAGGGATGAATGTCGAGACCACCACATCCCCCAAAACCGCATTGGAACTGGTGGAAAGAGAAAGCTATGATGCGGTGATACTGGATTTACAGATGCCGGAGATGAACGGGCTGGAAGCGTTGAAAATTTTAAAAGAGAAGCGGCCGGAGCTTCAGGTGATATTACTCACGGGTCATGCCACGGTAGAGAAGGGCATTGAAGCCATGAAACTGGGTGCGCTGGATCTCGTTGAGAAGCCGGCTGAATTATCCGTATTGACGGAAAAAATACAAAAGGCCCAGGCCAAAAAAATGATTTTGGTGGAGAAGAAGGCAGAAGAAAAAATCAAAAGTATCATGATGACCAAATCCTGGTAGTCATGTTGGGCACAGGCGGCGACTTCCGGATAAGATGCTTGCCCCATGGTTTTGATGGTAAACAAGTTATGCCTGAATTATGGATTTATTCCGTTTGAGATTATGCCGTCCCGGGGTTCTGGTCTCATGAAAACGGGGCGTTTCTGTTCCACAAGAATTCACCGATCTAAGATGGTTTCTTTTTTCCAACACGGCCTCCCCTAAACGAAAGAAACCGTAAAAAGAGTAATTGAGATAAAACGAATTCAGCTGCTATTGATTGTTCGGAAAACAGCCTTATATTGGTGCATGTTGCGGTTATATATGAATCAAGCCGCATCCTGGGCCGGGCTTCGTGTGAATATGTTAACATTGCCTACTGATTTTAACGAGAAGAGGTGCGAAATGAACGCTGTCACAGAAGAAAGCCTGGCAACTATCGAGTTCCGATTGCACTGGAACAGTGATGATGCCGCTCACGAAGAGCGATTCTACAAGACGGTCAACATATCCCGTGATATCCTGCCTCCCGGAATGGCAGACCGGGTTCTGGGCAAATCCCCGGGCGAAAGGGTCGAAGCCCGTTACCCGGTAAACGAGAGCCCCCTCCCGTTTGACCCCGATGACGAACTAACGGTTAAAAGAAACCGGTTCTGTTCGGATGACCACGGCCCGAATTTCGGGAGGTTCTATCCGCTGGGCACTATCAAAGACCTGCCCAACGTCTTCCCGGGAAACATCAAACCGTTTCGACTGATAGCCATGGACGACACGCATATCACAGCGGATCTAAACCATCCCTTAGCAGGCCGTGAACTTCACCTGACGGCAGTTGTTCATGAGTCCATCGTGAAACCCTATGACCGTGGCGGAGAATACTCCATTTTGATGGAGACCATTGCGGACGGTCCGGGTATGCAGGTTAGAGGCAACGGTCGGCCAACCGATTTCTTTTCCGACCATCCTTTCAAACGGGAAGATGAAACCGGGGATACGCTTTTTTATCAGCGACCCAGGCTGGTCAACCACATTGACAACCGGGCCATTGATACCATTTCGGCGCTTTACGGATCGCTTATTAAACCGGGCATGGACGTACTGGATCTCATGAGTGCCTGGCGATCCCACGTGCCTGTAAAAGCCGGTTTGAAGTCCCTTGTCGGTCTGGGAATGAATGCGGAAGAAATGGCCGCCAATCCGCAACTGACAGATTATATGGTTCACGACTTGAATGTGGAGCCGCAGCTGCCGTTCCCCGACAATTCCTTTGACCTGGTGATCTGCACGGTCTCTCTCGAATACCTGGTTCATCCGGCAGATGTGTTTAGCGGTGTTGCCGGAGTGCTGCGTCCCGGGGGAGTGTTTATACTGACGTTCTCCAATCGCTGGTTCCCCCCGAAAGTGATCCGGGTATGGCCCCTGCTTCATGAGTTTGAGCGAATGGGGCTGGTTCTGGAGTATTTTATGCAATCCGGTAGATTTGAAGACCTGAAAACATTCTCGTCCAGGGGATGGCCACGGCCGGTGGAAGACAAGTACTATCCGCAGTATGCGACATCCGACCCCGTATATGCCGTCTGGGGAAGAACGAAGCAAAACGGATAGACGGGTTCGGCGGGGTTGCATGTTCAAAAATCTCCGGGTTGAGGCTACGGTATGCCATTACTCTTAACGGTGGTGAACAAGAACCGTCGCGATACAAAACTGAGTCGGGACGTCGTGTATGCCGTGACCGATCCGGGAATCGGATCGTGGACCGTTATGAAGCATGCTTTCCCAGTGACGGCATGATTCCTAATTCTGTTTAAGTTCAGGATTTAACGCATTAGCCTCGATGGCTCTTCGAATTTCCAGATGACGCTTTTCGGTAATGGGATAGAAGAAAGCGATGCCGAATGCAACAATGTTGCATATGCAGGGAACCAGTGCATAGAGAACACGAAGCATAAAGATCACGTCGTCACTTTGCGTCACATTGGGCTCATATCCGTAGCTCCCGAGAAGGAATAAGCCAATGCCTACACCAAAAGCAGCGGCGAGTTTTTTGGATATGGACCAAAGGCCGATGTAGCGGCCTTCTCTCCTTTTCCCGCTTTTCATTTCATCGTAGTCGATCACATCCGCCTGAATGGAAGACGGTATGGCAAGGCCGGCACCGAAACCGATTCCGGAAAGGAAGACCAGTATACCGTAGGCCATAATGTCGCCCGCACCAAGGAAAAAGACGCCGATAAAAGCACCGGTATTGACTGCCATGGACAGGAGCCACGCATTTTTCTTGCCGATTCGTCTTGAAATCCTTATCCACAAAGGAAGAAACAAGACCCCGGTGATAAAATAAATCATCAGAAACAATTCGGCCCCGTCCGCCTTCAGCACATACTCTACATAATAGAGAATCAGCGTTGCGGGCAGATTGCTGCCGAAGGCTGAAATGGTATACGCCGTCAGCAGAATAAGAAATGGTCGGTTTTGGACGACCGTCGAAAGACCGCGAAAAAAGCCGACGTGTGAATGCATTTTAATCTCCCGCTTTTCTTCCCTTATTTTCCATACGCAATACCAGGAACCGGCGATGATCAAGGGGGCGTAAAGGGCGGAGATCCAGAAGAACTTCAGCCGCTCTGTTACGGTATGTCCGGTGAGTTCTATTATCCCGCTTGCAATGGCGGGTGATGCCGCCGCAATCAGCGTCCCTAAGATTAAAAACCCGTCCCGCACACTGAACAATGACGTTCGCTCATGGTAATCATACGTAATTTCTGGGCCCAGCGCCTCATAGGGAACGGTGACAATCGTCCAGAATAGAAACAGGGAAAACAACCACACGCCGAACCAGATGCTTTGCGCCTCTATGCCAAGGTGAAGCGGGTTGAAAAGAAAGTACATGGATAAGGCCAGGCCGATGGAACCGGCGGCGATATAAGGACGCCTGCGGCCAAAAGGAGTCGATGTCCTGTCGGAGATATACCCCACAAGTGGATCGGTAACCGCATCAAACAGGCGCACGACCAAAAGAAGAATTCCGACGACTGTAATGTCAATGCCTATGGAATCGGTGTAAAACTTGGGCAGATATACGTAGACAGGTATGCCGATAACTGCCAGAACCAGGGCTGGAACGGCATAGGTCAGTTTCACGGACAAGCCAATCGGTGGTTTTTCTGGTATCATAACACCTTTCCCCCGGACATTCCCGTTATCATGTTCTCTTCCCATTCAGCCGGTCTGATAATCGACTGAGTTCCTGCCAAAGGATGCGCCGTTCCTGTTCCGATTCCCCGGTATTCGGCAAAACATGGGTCACGCGAGGCATTCGGTCCAGCCAGAATTTACCCGTGGTTAAAGCGGCTTCCGGTGCGGCTGCCAGCCAGACAATCGTGTCGGCGCCCTGGTCAGGAGTTCTAAGGACTCTGTCGGTAAATTCATAAAATCGGGGAAGCGACTGTTTGATGCCGGGTGTTCTGACCCAGCCGGGGTGCATGGCATGGACACTCACGTGACTGTCCTTCAACTGCTCTGCCCATATTTCGGTAAGGATCACCAGGCCCCTTTTGGCACGGGCATAGGCTTTTGCCCCGTCAAAAGGTTCATCCCTGAACTGAAGATCATTCACGTTTATTTTTTGCGTATACATGCCCCCGGAAGACACGTTGATTACCCTGGACGGCGACGACTGTTTTAATTTCGGGATCAATCCCCGGGTAAGAACAAACGGTCCCAGAAGATCGGTTGCCAGAGTTTTTTCAATCCCCTCATCGGTTTCCAGCCGTTCGTTGTAAAGGGCGCCGGCGTTGTTCACCAGAATGTCTATGGAGGACTCATTTTGATTCAGATGGTCAACGAGCCGGGATATTTCACGGACACGTCCCATATCAGCCATATAAATTTCAATGTCCGGGTTGCCCGTGGCATCCGAGATCCACTTTTTTGTCAATCTTGCTTTTTCAGCATCCCGGGCAACCAGAGCAATGCGGGCCCCGAGTTCCGACATTCGAAGGGCTGCGACTTTGCCGATACCCGAGGTGGCGCCGGTGATAACGGCTGTCCGGCCTTCAAGCGACGACGGCATCGGATTCCAGAATTTTCGGTTCAGCCTGAATCCGACACTTGTAAACCCGATCATTCCGCCGACGATGGAACGGTCCAGCAATAGTGAGGCGGCACTGATTTTCGGAGCGGAAACATCACGATCAAGCGCCTGCTTTAGGCCGTTGACAGCGTTTTTTCCAATCCGTCGCAGCACTCCTTTGAACAGGGGCGCCACTCTGGCACCCAGCCCGCTGAAATCGAGGTCCGCCCTGTATTCGATCCGTGTTCCCCGGTCATGGGGAAAAAACAACAGGGTGTCCGTCGCCTGGAAGGACTCTCCCCGGCCTTCCAGGACCACTTTATGATTGATGTCGTATTCTTTGACCGTATATTTCATGGCAATGGGCAGGATGCCGTACCGAAGCTTCAGTCGATACCGGGTTCCCACGTTAACCGGGCCGGCATTTTCCTTTATTGATTCGGTAACACCCGGGTCCCATTCTGCAATGTTTCGAAAGTCACTGACATAACGGAATACCTCGCCCGGAGGTTTGCTGACCGTTATGTTTTCCTTTAGAGTAATCATGGCCGCCCCCTTTTATTTCGAAAAATGGTTTGTGAATAACTATATGCACGACGGATGGGCTTTCAACAACAAATAAAAAGCAGCTTGTTTGTAGTATAAAACTACTATTGTGACTGAAATCAGACTTCTGCCGCCGGGAGTGCGCCACCCGCCATTGACGGCAGAATCCCCACCGGCCCGCCGCGTCTTGGTTTTGTCCGGAAAGGTGTTTGAAACAGCGGGCGGACCTGCATATTCGAAACCACGGCATCAACAGTTGCATTTTTAGTTGAGTTTTACTACACATATTGAATATATAGCAAGTATGGTGATGTATTCCGCACGCCGTTCCATTGCTGACAGCATATAATAATCGTTTTTTTTTAAATGAACCGATAATGGATTGCAGGAAAAAGGCAAATGATTTCAACTGAGCGCAAACTGAGCATCGCCGTCATCGGAAGCGGGATTTCAGGAATAGCCGCAGCCTATTTGTTGAACAAACAGCACGACGTAACGCTGTTTGAAAAAAATGATTACGTGGGCGGTCATACACACACCGTGGTAATCGATGATGGACCGGACAAAGGAACTCCCGTGGACACCGGGTTCATTGTTCTTAATGAACGAACATATCCTAATTTTCTTCGGTTCTTATCTGTTTTAGGTGTGGAAAAAGAAGCCACGGATATGTCATTCAGTTACCACTGTCCTGATACCGGCCTTTCCTATGCCAGCAGGAACCTGAACACCATCTTTGCCCAGCGAATCAACCTGTTAAGGCCGTCGTTCTGGAAGTTTCTATACGGCATACTGCGATTTTTACGCCTGGCCCGCCGTGCGTATTATTCGGAGGGCATCGGCGATGTCACCCTCGGGGAATTCCTGTCCGAAAACCGATTCTCCGATGACGTTAAAACCCGGTTCGTGATTCCCATGGCCGCGGCAATCTGGTCGGCTCCGGATGCCAAGATGGCGGATTTTCCCATGCAGACGTTTGCCCGTTTTTATGAAAACCATGGCCTGCTCTCAGCAACAGGACATCCGCCCTGGTATTTTGTAAAAGGTGGAAGCCACAGCTATGTAAAGGCCTTCTTAAACCACTTCCCAAAAGATAACGTACACACCGGCACAGGAGTTGAGGCTGTCAAGCGCGGGGAAGATCATGTCCTTTTGCGCCTGGAGGATGGTGAAGAATGTTCTTTTGACAAGGTCGTGATTGCCGCCCATGCAGATGAAGCACTCTCCCTTTTGGATCGCCCGTCGGACGAGGAGTACCGGCTATTGTCGCCGTGGGCGTATTCTACGAATACAACGGTGCTTCATACGGACGAATCCCTGATGCCCGGGGAGCGGCGGGCATGGGCTTCCTGGAATTACCTAAAACCATCAACCGGTAAAGACAGGTCACCGGTTGTGGTCACCTATCATATGAACCGGCTTCAGCGAATTTCCAGCCACAACAACTATTTTGTGACATTAAACCCGGAGTTGCCGATTCCATCCCGCCATGTAATCAGAGAGATTACCTATACCCACCCGGTATTCAATTTCGACTCGATTGCCACACAGTCGGAACTGCCTTCCCTGAATGGTCGACAGCACACCTACTTTTGCGGCGCTTATTTTGGTTACGGCTTTCATGAGGACGGGTTGACCTCGGGAATACATGTAGCGGAGGAATTTGATATTTCACTATGAATTCGAGGATTTATAATGGATACGTAGACCATCAGCGACGGTTGCCCGTCCCTCATCGGTTTCAATATTCCGTTTATTTTTACGCACTGGACCTGGATGAGCTGGAGACCCTGGACCGCAGAATCCCATTTTTCGGCTACAACCGGCTGCGCCCTTCGGCAATACACGATAAAGATTACCTGGATAAAAAGAATGGCAGCATAAAGGATAAGCTGCGGGCTCGCCTGCTCGAGCATGGGATCACCCGGGACATTGGCAGGGTGGTGCTTGTTACATCGGCCCGATATTTGAACTATGTCTTCAACCCGGTCAGCTTCTTTTACTGCTACGGTCAAGACGGGGGGCTTGTCTGCATGGCGGTGGAAGTCAATAATACCTTCGGCGAACGGCACCTCTACCTGCTGACAAACAAGGCGACACCCGGGAATGGCGCCCCCTTTCATTTTTTCACTGACAAACAATTCCATGTTTCTCCCTTTAACAACCTTGAAGGCAAGTATGAATTTTTCTTTTCAGAGATCGGGGACACCGTAAACATAGAAATCCACCTTATCCGTGACCAGGCCACTGTATTCAAGGCGAGACTGTCAGGGCGGGCGATGCCGCTGACCCCTGTAAATCATGCAAAGACGTTTCTTTCACGGCCATTGATACCTCACCTGACAGTGCCTCGCATTTACTGGGAAGCATTCCGCCTGTATGTTCAAAAAAAAATGGCGTATCATGATAAACCCGTGGCCCGCAGTCCAATGACCATATTGAAGGCGCCATCCCTTGTTCAGGGGATGTGCATTCGTGTTCTGCTCCGTGCCCTCAGGCGGATACATACGGGTCACCTGACCTTAAGGCTGCCGGACGGGGATGAGGCCGGCTTTGGAGACCCCGCATCGGAAGGCCGGGGTGAGATGGTGATTCATGATTATCAATTTTTTACACGTGTGGTGTTCGGCGGTGAAATCGGGCTGGGTGAATCCTATATGGACTCACTATGGGACAGTCCCGATGTAACGGGAGTTTTCAGGGTGTTTGCCGAAAATATGGATGCATTGTCAGGCGGCAACCTCTCTGCGTCTATCCTGAACCGACTGAAGGAAAGGAAGGCGCAACGCCGCCGAAAAAATACGACCGTTGGAAGCAGGCGGAATATTCGCCAGCACTATGACCTGGGGAACGAATTTTACCAACTGTTTTTGGATGACGGCATGAATTATTCATGCGCTTATTTTCCATCTCCCGGGATGTCTCTTGAAGATGCACAAAAAGCCAAACTGTCCAGGATCATAGAAAAAGCCGGAATCCGGGAAGGCGACCATGTCCTTGAAATCGGATGCGGTTGGGGCGGATTCGCCATATTTGCGGCACAACACACCGGGTGCCGGGTAACCGGAATAACCGTATCGCAGGCTCAATTTGATTATGCGACGAAAAGGGTACATCAACTTGGACTTGACCGCCGGATTACAATTTTACTCGAAGACTATCGAAACATCAATGAGACCTTCGATAAAATTATATCCATTGAAATGCTGGAAGCCGTGGGCCACGACTACTTCGGCCTGTTTTTCAAGTGCTGTGATCGCATGCTCAAACCCGACGGTGTAATATTGATCCAGTCCATCACCGTGCCGGATGAGCGATATGCCGGCTACCGGAAAAACCGGGACTGGATTCAGAAACACATCTTTCCCGGCGGCCATCTCCCGTCCTTGACAGTCCTTAGCCGGGCCATGACCAAGCATACCAGTTTTATGATCGAACACCTGGAAAATATAGGCGTTCACTATGCCCCCACGCTGGGCGAGTGGCGCCGGCGTCTGGCTGACCGTCGGAAATCGTTGTATGACATGGGTTTTGACAAGACCTTCCAAAGGAAATGGCACTATTATTTTTCCATATGCGAGGCTGGATTCGCCGCCCGTGTATTAAATGACATTCAGCTGGTTCTCACAAGGCCGAACAACCGTCGCCTGCCGACTTTTTAGGGCCTATGCATGATTTCGCAGTTTCAGTGCAATGGGGTGGGGATTCAGGTAAACCTGCTGCGCAAGGTAAGACTGCCCGTACTTCCTTACATAATGGTTGAAAAGGGTGACCGGGACAATCAGGGGAACATATTCGCTCCTGTACTGATTGATGACTTCCAGCAATTCCTGCTTCTCATCCCCGGAAAGCTGTTTTTTAAAAAAGCCCATGATATGCTGCAGCACATTGATATTCTTTTTCACTGTCGTTTTCAGTTTCAGGGCTTCCATTAGGAGGGTTTCGTACCTTTCATAAAGTTCGTTCGCGGGGCTTGCCTTTCCCCCGGCAACCAGTTTACCCATGACCCGATAGTGGCTGGGGCTGTGAGACATTAAAAGGAGTTTGTGGCGGGTATGAAAGTCCACGAGCCGCCCCATGGCTTTTTTTCCGGCAAGAACGTTTCGCCAGCGCTGCAGTGTAAAGATCTGTTCGATGAATGTTTCCCGGAGCTTGGTATCGTTCAGTCTGCCGTCTTCTTCCACAGGGATAAGGGGAAAATGAGTAGTAAACATTCCGGCGAAGAGTCCCTGCCCCTTTTTCTGGGGCATGCCCTTTGATGTTCGCACGGGGATGTTGTAGAGGCCGCTGCTGGGTGATTTCCGTTTGAAGATAAACCCGCACAGATCTTCCTTTTCCAAATCCCCGACTTTTTTCCTGGCCCAGCGGAGCATCTCATCGGTGTGGTCGATTCCCGTCTTGGACGTCACCAGACGGGGGGCATCCGGGTCGCCTTCAAGGCGAAGTGTCTCTCTGGGGACCCCAAGTCCGCACTCCACTTCAGGGCACACCGGTACGTACTCCACATACGAACCCAGGATATCGGTCAGGTAGCGATCCCTGGCATGGCCCCCATTCCATCGGACATTTTCCCCGAGAAGACACGCACTGACACCAATACGAATTTTTGATTCCATGAATCGGTCCCGCTTTAATTGGTTATAACCATTGCTATATCTAAACTGCCGGGTCGCCATCCCCGATCAGGGGGCGCACGTTCTCCAACTCATAAAGCACCAGAAACCTGGACTCTGTCGGCTCCTGATCCGGGGGATATGCCCGCCGGCTGAGGCCGGCGATCAACTCGGGGTCATCTTCCTCGCGGATTTTTTTTAAATACAGTCGTTTTCCTTTGTACCCCGGGGCATCTTCCCTGAACAGGTAGACCGCGTATGGGTTCGCCAGTGAGTTCCGGTGTGTCAGCCTGTCCCGCATGATAAATGCCACACTGCCGTCATCCATGATGTGGGGTCTTGAATAGATCGCCGAATTAACCTTTCCGGCAGTGTCGGCTGTTGACAACACCCCCAGACCCTTTACACTGCTGAAGTATTTTTTAAGCTCCATGATATGCTCTCCTGCTTGAATATTATCGTTAGGCGTTAACTGATAACATCAGTCATGAATACCCGGTTGTCAAGTTTAGATTCATGGTGAGTGAGATTTCACCGGCACCCTCGGGAACGTTTAAGAATGAACCGTTTAATTTCATTATCATAGTGAGCAGGATATCTCTCGATAAAGTCAATAACCTTTTTTTCCCGGTGGTCCTCAAGCAGCCTGAACTGGAGTGCTTGGAATAGATTAAATAAACCGGATTCGTGCATCAAGTCAAGGCTTATGTGTACAGGTTTGTTTTTGTAAAATGACCGGGCATCTCGCCTTAAAAACAAAATAACTTCTCTTTCAGCGGGATGACGCTCAAGATAATCTGAAATAGAGGACAGAAAAAATGAAAATGCCGCCAATTTATAGGGAATGATGCGCTCCATGTCACAGGAGTCAAGATAACCGGATGCCAGCTTTTTAAACCGTCTTATACGGCCCTTTTTATCCCCCGTGTTTTGATGGTTTTTTTGAAAAACAGCTTTCGTGATCGCTTTGACGGCAGCGGGCATCAGTGTTTTTCTTTGCAGGACGGCATCTTCTTCGAATGTCCGGAAGTATTCCTTGAGATTCATCATTCCGGGCGGGGTAACCAAATCATCGCCGCTGTCCAGAAGTATGGTTTCCACCTGAACATCCAGAAGCGACTCCAGTGTATAGCCGGCTCCGTCACGTCCCACCACATCCAATGGCTTGAAGTACTCGACGGTAAGGGCGTCTCTTCCGGTTCGCTTTTTCAGGAAATAGCCGGTTGCGGGAGTGACGGGTATACGCTTCTGGCCGGTTGGATGAAGCGCGCTTGTAAATGTAGGGATGACAAGGGATGCTCCCTCGGGTGTTATTTCGGTCCCGTAATAATCGGTGATGGATGATTTAATGCTTGAGAAATCTTCATCCATTCCCGATGGGATTTCGAGATCCTCGACATCATGCTGGGCGGTGAAGTGCTTTCCCGATATTTTCTCAATTTGTCTTACTTTTGATCTGTTTTTGGATGTGATGGAAACGGCAATATCCGCTCCTTGAGTTAAGAGTTTTTCTGCGGTTTTTTCGGTTCCCCTGGGGATTTTTGTCAAAAGTCCGAATTCGGTGGAATATCCGTTGTCTTTCATATAGACCAAGAGATCGGTTATATCGCAGCCATTACTTCTCCAGTCAAGCGGGTCTGAGGCGCCGTAGAGGGAGAACACGGAATTTTCGGCCTGGAACATGTCCCTTACCAGTGTTCCGGCGGCAGCAAAGGAGAAATGTTTCCTCGTCCCCGGTAACGCCCATTCGTTGCATCTCCTGCATGCATGGCTGCATCCTGTTGAGAGTTGAAGCATGGCGGTTGTTTTTATGAGAACAGGATAACATTGATCTGGAATACCAAGGCTGTTGCGCCACGTACCATGCTCCACGTACAAAGGGTGTTGAATTTGCCGCCGAACCATGCCGGCCAGTTTTTTTCGTATTTGCCGTCTTACATCGTGAAACCCCTCGAAGAAGGGGAGGTCGTTTTTTTTTGAAAATTTAATTACGGCGGACTGAACCTGGTTAACCGCCTTCTGCTCTTCTTCACTGAGGTGGTGGTTTTCGAAAATAAGTTTTTCCATCGAGGAATATGCATTTTTAAATCCGGCGGAGTTCCGACTGTAAATGGCGGCAATAATTTCATTTTTTATTTTAACAAAGTCCAAGGTATGCCTACTGGAATAGTTTAGACAGAAAGTATCCTGTATGGGACGTTTCCACCTTTGCCACCTGTTCGGGGGGGCCGGAGGCCACGATGCGACCACCGCCATCTCCCCCCTCGGGTCCGAGATCAATGATATGATCCGCACATTTGATCACATCGAGGTTATGCTCGATGACCACCACCGTATTTCCCGACTCCACCAGCCTTTCAAGGACGGACAGGAGTTTTTTAATATCATCGATGTGCAGCCCTGTAGTGGGTTCATCGAGTATGTAGACGGTCCGCCCGGTTCCTTTTTTGCTGAGTTCCCTTGACAGCTTGACCCGCTGGGCTTCGCCTCCGGAAAGGGTTGTCGCCGGTTGTCCTATATGAATATAACCGAGGCCGACATCCACCAGTGTCTGCAGTTTTGTCTTTATGCTGCCCACATTGCTGAAAAACTTCATTGCCTGGTTTACAGTCATGTCAAGAACTTCCGCTATGTTCTTCCCCTTGTATTTTACTTCAAGGGTTTCATGGTTATATCTTTTTCCGCTGCATACGTCGCATACCACATAAACATCCGGCAAAAAATGCATCTCGATCTTAATTATCCCGTCACCGCTGCAGGCTTCGCATCTGCCGCCCTTGACATTGAAACTGAATCTTCCGGGTTTGTAACCCCTCATTCGGGAATCTTCAGTTCTGGAAAACAGCTCCCGGATAAACGTGAAGAACCCGGTATATGTGCCGGGATTTGATCTCGGCGTCCTGCCGATGGGAGACTGATCTATATGAACCACCTTGTCGAGATGTTCAAGCCCCGACGCGGTTTCAAACTTGCCTGCAGGAATCCTGGCCTGGTAGAGCCGCTGGGCCAGCATCCGGTGAAGCGTTTCCAGAACCAGCGTCGACTTTCCTGAACCGGATACACCTGTCACGCAGATAAAACACCCCAGGGGAAACTCCGCATCGATGTGCTTAAGGTTGTTTTCCGAGGCGCCTTTGATTGTTAACGAGGTCCCGTTGCCCCGGCGCCGCCTTTCGGGTATGTTGATGTTTTCCTTACCTGAAAAATACCTGCCGGTCAGCGAGTGTTTGGATTTTAAAAGCTGTTTCGGGGTTCCGGAAAAGACGACGTTTCCGCCGTTCATTCCCGCTGCGGGTCCCATGTCTATCACCTGATCCGACGACATGATGGTGTCCTCGTCATGCTCTACCACCAATACGGTGTTCCCAAGATCCCTCATGGAAAGAAGGGTGGACAGAAGGCGTCTGTTGTCCCGCTGGTGAAGGCCTATGCTCGGTTCGTCAAGCACGTATAGAACGCCGGTGAGTTTTGAGCCGATTTGGGTGGCCAGCCGGATTCTCTGGCTTTCACCGCCCGACAGGGTGGAGGCGGCCCGATCAATGGTGAGATATGACAGCCCCACGTTTTCCAGAAAGTTCAGCCGCTCTGTGATTTCCTTTAGAATCTTGGAGGCAATAATCTTTTTTTTGCCTGATAGTTTCAGGGCGCGAAGAAACGTTGCGGCCTCTGAAACAGACAGAGCGGTCAGCTCTGAGATGCTGCGGTCACCGACTTTAACGGACCTTCCCGCCTGGTTGAGCCTT